>Ga0310786_10003470_pt1 | contig 22901 bp, 16 predicted proteins | sample AusTroGonzalo_MG_FD_203881 | JGI IMG/M metagenome (GOLD analysis project Ga0310786, IMG submission 203881) | Bovine rumen microbial communities from tropical cattle in Woodstock, Queensland, Australia - Gonzalo_03 (v2) (version 2) | ecosystem: Host-associated > Mammals > Digestive system >...
GATAAGGGCTTGGATTTGAATTTAAGTAACTTGTGTCGTATGCTTTATAGACATAAGTAGTAGAGTTCATAAACCCCAAAAAACGGTTGCTGTTACTCTTATTGCTGATAAGGGCAACACCATCAGTAAATTCAATCTTCCAGATAGAGCTTTTATTGTCAAAAGAAACATTTGTAGAACTGGAGTTGTTCAGATACTGTTTGGAACTCAGACTGACATTTTTCAGATAAAAGCCACCTGTCGCTGTTTCCAATGTCCACACGTATGACTCTGTTCCAGTAAGTCCGCTACTTTTATAAGAGGTTGTCGTTTGAAGGGCACTTGACGAAACGCTGTTGCTCATAACATGTCCACCCTGCTCAAACACATACAGGTTACCGGCCGCGACAGACGTCACTTGTGTCAGTTTATAGACTGTATCTGCCCATACATTCAAGCTCCAGGCTACGAGGGCGCATAGTAGGAGCATCGTTTTCAATAGTGATAGTTTAACCATAGTGTTTTAATTTGTGCATGGTCCGTGAGTCTTTTTCACGAACAGGGGTGCAAAGGTACATCGAATAATCCGAACCGCCAAAGCAATTTTGTTTTTTTTAATGATTATCCGCAATCAGGTGATTCTGACGCTGAAAGCGTCTCCGCTCAGTAACCGAGGGTACGAGCGTAGCGAGCACCCCCGGAAGAGGAAAGCATACTGCATCGACTCTGAAAGAGTCGCCGCTCAATAACCGAGGGTACGAGCGAAGCGCGCACCCCCGGAAGAGGAAAGCATGCTGCATCGACTCTGAAAGAGTCGCCCAACCACATAGCTGGGGTGTCAGTGAGTATGGGCGACCCCTTTAGGGTCGATGCCAACGCTGGCTGACATCCGGGGGTGCTGCGCACACCCCGGTTATTGAGCGGAGACGCTCATTCCCGACCTATGGTCGCCTACCCGTAGCCTTTCAGCGTCCTCAACACTTCTTTGCGGATAATCTTTTTTATGATTATCCGCAATGATACCACCAAAGAGACCGCGACGCGGTCTCCGCTCAGTAACCGGGGGTACGAGCGTAGCGCGCACCCCCGGAAGAGGAAAGCATACTGCATTGGACGCTGAAAGAGTCGCCCAACCACATAGCTGGGGCACTCCTTTAGAGTGCAAGCCTTTGTCTCATTTCCTATCCGAGGGTCGTGCCGACCCCCGGTTACTGAGCGGAGACGCTTTCAGCGTCCTCAACACTTCTTTGCGGATAATCATTTTTATGATTATCCGCAATGATACCACCAAAGAGACCGCGACGCGGTCTTCGCTCAGTAACCGAGGGTACGAGCGTAGCGCGCACCCCCGGAAGAGGAAAGCATACTGCATCGACTCTGAAAGAGTCGCCCAACCACATAGCTGGGGCGTCAGTGAGTATGGGCGACCCCTTTAGGGTCGATGCCAACGCTGGCTGACATCCGGGGGTCGGCACGACCCCCGGTTACTGAGCGGAGACGCTCATTCCCGACCTATGGTCGCCTACCCGTAGCCTTTCAGCGTCCTCAACACTTCTTTGCGGATAATCATTTTATTTCCCAGAAAAATGTTGCAAAACTAACTACACAACTACACTAAGTACTCTTTCATGCTTATAACCAATGACTTACACAATGTAGTTTAACTACACTAATTGATGTATAACTACACTACGACTACACCGCCGATTTACGCTCCGAAAAGTGACGCTTTTCGCTTTGAAAAGTGCCGCTTTACGCTCTGAAAAGTGCCGCTTTACGCTTTGAGAAGTGCCGAGTTTTGCTTCGCAAACCGTTGGATTGTGACGCAGGGGTTTCGCTTCGCTTCACCACCTGCCTGTGGTCTGACAGGCCTTCGGCCTTACTTGCTATGGATGTTCGGACTACTGCATGATGGGTAGTGTAGTTATACATCAATTAGTGTAGTTAAACTACATCGTGTAAGTCATTGACTATAAGCATGAAAGAGTGCTTAGTGTAGTTGTGTAGTTAGTTTTGCAACATTTTGCTGGAAGATAAAATAATATCTTTCAGTTTAACGATACTTCTTGATGATGCTGTAGGCGGTGTAGAGGCCAAGCTCTCCGGCTTTGCTCAGATCGGCGATGCCTTCGGCGGAGCGCTGGCTGTGGATGCGGCAGAGGCCACGGTTGAAATAGGCCTCGGCCATGAGCGGCTCTGCTTGGATGGCGGCGGTGAAGTCGGCGTCTGCGCTGGCATAGTCCTGCCGCTGTGCCTCTATACATCCACGGTTGTAAAGCAGGAAGGGATGGTCGGGACTGAGGGTGAGGGCATGGTTCAGGTCGGCTAACACGCCTTGCCGGCGCAGTTCGGTGTCGGTGCCTTCGCTGTCCTGGAACTTAACGATACGGGCCTGACATACTGCCCGCTGCCAGAGGGCAAGAAGGGAGCCTCCCCCGAAGCCTCCCCCTGCCCCTCCACAAGAGGGGAGCAAGTATTCTGTCAGGTCGTCGCTGGCATCATCGTAGTTTTGGATGGTGGTGTAGGCTATGGCTCTCAGCAAGAGAAGATTTGCGGATAATTGCTCCCCTCTTGTGGAGGGGTCGGGGGAGGCTTTATTTGCGGATAATTCCTCCCCTCTTGTGGAGGGGTCGGGGGAGGCTAAGCTATCAATATACTGAAACAATGTTGCGGCGTGTTGGGTGTCGAGGGTGGGGCGCTGGGCACTGATGTAGATCTTACGGCCGATGTGCTGGGCGTTGAGGGCCTCGACTAAAGGCTCGCGCAATCCCTCTGAGGGGGAGGAGAAACCCACTCCCGACTCCTCATTGGAAGAGGGGAAACGGGGAGACGGGGGGAGAAGAGAGAGCGCGAACATGGGCTGCATCTCCTCCTCCACATGGTGGTTCTGCACACGGCCACGGTAGGCGTTCTGATATTCGTGCTCCTTCTCCTGCTCGTCCTCCACCACCAACTGGTTGTACTTGTCGGGGTCCACGTCACTGCGCTTGCGCAGCTGCGTGGGGTCGAGGCGCGGCTGGGTGCCGTAGAGATGCTTGTAGAGGCGGGCCTTGTAGACGGTGAACTCGTCCTGTTCGGCCTTGGCCGTCTGCCCCAGGCGCCGGTAGCAGGCGGCGCGGAACTCTAATCCCGTCCAGAAGTTGGGGAACTCGTCGATGACCTTCGAGTAGTCGCGTATGGCGCCTTTGAGGTCGCCCGTCTTGTCGAGCAGCACACCACGGTTGAAGAGGGCAAGCATGTTGTCAGGCTCTAAGCGCAGCACGAAGTCGAAGTCGGTGATGGCGCGGTTGTCGTCGCCCACCTGTGCCCGCAGCAGTCCACGGTTGTAGTGGCCGAGGAAGTTGTTAGGCTCTATGTCGAGTGCCATGTCATAGTCGGCCATTGCGCCGCGTAGGTTCTGCTGGTTGAAGCGTGCCAGGGCACGGTTGATGTAGCAGCCGGCGTGCTTGGGCATGAGGCGGATGGCCTCGTTAAGCTGCTCCTCGGCCTCTGGCCACTCCTCCCGCATGAGGCTGATCTGGCTGCGTGCGGCCCATGTGCGGCCGTCGTAGGGGTCGAGGTCGATGCTCCGCTGCAGGGCATCGATGGCCTTGGTGGTGTCTTTCTGCTGCAGGTAGACATCAGAGCGCATGGCCCACGCGCCGGCATACTGGCTCCAGCGCTGCTGGATGGTGTCCAACTCGGCCAGGGCCAGGTCGAACTCCTCGTTCTGTATGCGGCAGAGCACGCGGTTGTGCCACAGCCCCCGGTTCTCTGGGTCGTATTTCAGGGCACGGTTATAGTCTTGGGCGGCCTCGCTGAACTTCTTCTGCTGGATGCGCGTCAGGCCGCGCAGCTCGTAGATGCTCACCACGTAGGGGTTGCGGTTGAGGGCCTCTGTGCAGTCGGCCTCTGCACCCGCATAGTCGTCGAGATAGTATTTGGCCACGGCGCGGAAGAACCACGGCTCGTAGAGATAAGGCTTGGCGGCGATGGCCTGGTTGAAGTACTGCATCGACAGCACATAGTCCTCGTAGTAGAGCGCTGACCGCCCGATGGTGATGAGGCGGTCGGTGTTCAGCTGACCATGCGCAGCCACCGTCCACCCGGCCAGCATCAGGGTGGCGGACAGAGCCTGTATACAAGTGGAGAGCAGCAACAGCACCCTCCGGAGCCATCGGCCAACGACAGTCAAGTCTGTTTTTTTCATCGTTCGAGGTTGCAAAGTTACAAAGTTTTTTGAGACAAACCGCATCGAAAAGAGAAAAAAATTTGCAGGTTTGCATTTTTCTGTATAACTTTGCAGCCATTAAGACTATAGATATGTACGCTCACCGTTTACTGATAATGGCAACTGCCCTTGTGGGCCTTGTGACGACGCTCTCCGCCCAAGGTCCCAACGGTTCGGGCACCTACTACAAGAGCGCCGACGGTAAGGCCGGGGCAGCGCTGAAGACCGCCATGCACCTGATTATCAAGAACCCGAAGGTGGTGGGCTACGGCGGGCTGAAGGAAGCCTACATGAAGACCGACGTGCGGCCCGACGGCTATCTGCGCGACTGGTACAGCAATGCCACGCAGTATGAGCCGGCCAGCAACTTCTCGACCGCCACCAAGGAGGAGGGTCTGGGCTACAACCGCGAGCACCTGCTGCCACAGAGCTGGTTTGGCAAGAAGGTGGACCCGATGTACAGCGACATCACCCACGTGGTGCCGGTGGACGGTCGGCTGAACTCCATCCGTAACGACAACCCCTTCGGCGAGGTGACCGACCAGGAGGCGCAGGTGCAGACATCGAAGAACGGCTACAGCCGCTGGGGTGCGCCCCACAAGGACCTCGGCGTGCCGGAGGGCCTGACCAAGGTGTTCGAGCCTAACGACTCGGTGAAGGGCGACATCGCCCGCGTCTACTTCTATATGATGACCTGCTACGAGGACACCCTTGCCTCGTGGCCCTGGCGCGACAGCCGCACCGCCACCTACGTCTTCGACGAAGAGGGCACGCCCTACGAGCCGTTGCAGGCGTGGGTGATGACGATGTTCATGCGCTGGAGCGAGCAGGACCCCGTGGACAGCATCGAACTGGCCCGCAACGAGGCCGTCTTCCACGTGCAGGGCAACCGCAACCCCTTCGTCGACTATCCGGGACTGGAGCAGTACGTATGGGGTGAACAGCGCGAGGAACCCCTCGTCTATGGCGACGGCAGCGACGAGGACGAGACGCCGGCCGCCGGCGAGGTGACGCTGGCCCTGAACAGCCAGTTCTTCGGCGGCGAGTGGTTGGGCAGCAGACCCGCCTTCGGCTCCAGTGTCGTGAGAGGCGAGCAGGACGGCATCACCGTGGAGTACGCCTTGGGCAACGAGGGCCGCAACATGTACTTGGCCAAAGACCATATACGCCTGTACCAGAAGAACCTGTTAGTGTTCTCCACCGCCGAGGGCACCTTCGAGGAAATGAGCTTCGAGGTGACGAAGAACGACGCCGGCAAGGTGCTCGGTGCCAACGAGGGCGAGATGGACGGCTACCAGTGGAAGGGCAGCACGCCGCAGGTGACCTTCCAGCTCGACGACGGCAACGGCGTGTTCTACTTAGCCAGCGTCACGGTCCGCCGCGACATCCCCGATGGCATTTTCGCCTCGTTCACCACTCGTGGAGAAGTGAACAGCGGCGTCTACGACCTGCAAGGCCGACGGATAGCCGACTCGCTGACGAATGGCGCAAGTGTGCTGCGGCCTGGCATCTACATCGTCAACGGAAAGAAAACCGTCATTACCCGGTAAATCTTAAAACACCTTATTTATATTACTACAATGAAACACATCGGTTTATTTGTTTTTCTCTGTTCACTGTTCGTCTGCCACGTGGCGGCGCAAGGTCCCAACAACAGCGGCATCTACTACAAGGCTGCCGACGGCAAGAGCGGCGAGGCCCTGAAGACGGCGTTGTACAACATCATCTCGAAAAAAACTCATTCGCCCAGCTACGACGAACTGATATCGCTCTACGAGATCACCGACACCCGTGCCGACGGCTGCGTGCGTGACTGGTACTCCAACATCACCAACTTCCATCATGGCACGGACAAGGCCGGCAGCTACAAGAAGGAGGGCGACTGCTACAACCGCGAGCACTGCGTGCCGCAGAGCTGGGGCGCCCCGAAGGCCGACATCGTGCACGTCATCCCCACCGACGGCTATGTGAACAACCGCCGCAGCAACAACCCCTTCGGCGAGGTGGGCAACATCACTTACCAGTCGGCCAACGGCTACAGCAAGCTGGGCAGCTGCAAGACGGCTGGCTACAGCGGCACCGTCTTTGAGCCTAACGACGAGGTGAAGGGCGATATTGCCCGCATCTACTTCTACATGGCCACCTGCTATGAGGGGCAGGCCCAGAACTGGGGTGGCGGTGCCTTTGGCGGCACGAAGTACCAGCCCTTGGCCCAGTGGACCTACGACATGATGGTGCGCTGGTCGAAGCTCGACCCCGTGGACGAGGTGGAGACCGCCCGCAACAACGCCATCGCCCGCACTGACGTGCAGGGCAACCGCAACCCCTTCGTAGACTATCCCGGATTGGAGGACTACATCTGGGGCGACAAGGCTGACGTGGCCTTCAGTTACGACAACTACGTCGGCGGCGGTGGCGACGTGGTTGTTACGGAGCGTGTAGAGCAGCCGGTGTTCTCACCCGACGGCGGCACCTTTGAGGACCGTGTGGAGGTGACCATCAGCACCGCCACCGAAGGCGCCACCATCTACTACACCACCAACGGTGCCGAGGCATCCGTCAACAGCAGGGTGTATGAAAGCCCCATTATCCTGACCGCCAACACGACGCTGAAGGCCATCGCCGTGAAAGAGGGCATGAGCACCAGCTATCAGACCACGGCCAACTACGTGATCACCGGCAGCGGCGGTGAGGAGATTCCGACCGACGCCGTTGTCATCGCCCTGAACGACGCCTTCTTCGGCACCTCGTTCGGTGGCTCGGTGAGTAATCATTCCGAGGATTTCACAGGCACCGTCGATGGCATCACCGTCACCTACGCTTTGGGTGAAGGAGGCAGCAACCGGTATATCAACAGCGAGCAGATACGCCTCTATCAGAACAACAAGCTCACCATCAGCAGCGCCAACGGCACGCTGACGGAGGTGGAGTTCACCATCGTACAGAACAAGAACAACAAGACCATCGAGGCCAGTACAGGCACCGTGGCCGACGGCATCTGGACGGGCAGTGCCCAGAGCGTCACCTTCAACGTGAACAGCGGCAGCGGCCACATCCAGCTCTCGCAGGTGAAGGTGAAATGCTCCGCAGCGACCGGCCTCAGCGCGACGTTCATGGACGGTGAGCAGGTGAACGGCGTGGTCTACGACCTGCAGGGCCGTCGCATCGTACAGCCCTCACGTGGTCTCTATATCGTCAACGGCAAAAAAATACTGGTAAGATGAAACGACTTCTGGCATTGTCATTTATCATTTGTCATTTATCATTTAGCCACGTAGTGGCGCAGGCTCCCAACGGCAGCGGCAACTACTACAGCGCGGCCAACGGCAAATGCGGCGCGGAGCTGAAGACGGCCCTCTACGCCATCATCAGCAAAGGCGCGGTGGTACGCACCTACAAACAGTTGTGGACCGACTTCAAAACCACTGACAAGCGCAGCGACGGCAAGGTGTGGGACATGTATAGCAACGCCACCAACTTCGTTTTCGGCACCGACCAGGACAAGGGCGAGCATCCTAACGAGGGCTACTCGTACAACCGCGAGCACTCCTTCCCCAACAGTTGGTGGGGTGGCACGTCGGACGTGGCACAGTACACCGACCTGTTCCACCTCTATCCCACCGATGCCTACGTCAATGAGAAACGCTCAAACTACCCCTTCGGCGAGACCAAGGGCGGCAAATACCAGTCGAGTGGCGGCTTCTCGAAGCTCGGCACCTGTACGGCCCAGGGCTATACCGGCGTTGTCTTCGAACCCAGCGATGAGTACAAGGGTGACTTCGCGCGTACCTATTTTTATATGGTGACCCGCTACGAGCCAGACATCACCTCATGGACTGGTGCCAACCACACCCTCGACGGCAAGAAGTACCCGGGTCTGAAGTCGTGGCAGCTGAACATGCTGCTGCGGTGGGCTGCCGCCGACCCTGTCAGTGATAAGGAGGTGAAGCGTAACAAGGCTGTCTACGGCATACAGAAAAACCGCAACCCCTTTATCGACTATCCCGGCTTAGAGCAGCTCATCTGGGGTGACAAGCAGAACGTGGCGTTTGTCTATGATGACTTCGAGGGCCAGCTGACCATCGAGGGGGTGCGCGTGGAGCCAGGCGCTGAGGCCGACGACGCCGTCTACAACCTGCGCGGCCAGCGCATGGATGCCGACCAGCTCGCCCCCGGCGTCTACATCCGTGCCGGGAAGAAGTATGTGGTCAGAAAAGGCCGGTAGGCCTTTTCTATAGCTTCTATAGTATCTATAGTTTCTATAGCTTCTATCGCCTCTATAGCCTCTATAGCTTCTATAGCTTCTATAGCTTCTATAGCCTCTATAGCTTCTATAGCCTCTATCGCCTCTATCGCCTCTATGATTTCTCTCAACAAGCCCACCGAGGACTTCGCGCGTCAACATGCCGACGATGACGTCAGGCAGCTGGCGCTTCGCGGCACAAAAGACACCGACGTAGACCTCACCCTGGCCCTGCAACAGATACAGGGCCGGCAGACGGCCCGTCGCAAGCTGCCCACCTGGGCGAACTGCGAGGGCATCGTCTATCCGCCTCACCTCAACATGGAGCAATGCTCCAGCGAACAGACCGCCCGCTACAAACTCGCCACTGTAAATCGCCTCATAAAAGAATACATTCACCCCTCCTGTGGAGGGGCAGGGGGAGGCTGTTCTTTTGGAGGGGTCGGGGGAGGCTCCTCTTTTGGAGGGGCCGGGGGAGGCTGGGCCGGGGGAGGCTCCTCCTTCATCGACCTTACTGGCGGCTTCGGCGTTGATTTCACCGTTATGGCCTCTGCCTTCGATGAAGCGGCTTATAATGAGCGTGACCCTCAGCTCTGCGCTGTCGCACAACATAACTTCGGCCTGTTGACTGAGAAAACCCACAAGACTCAGTTCCTCGCTGCCGATGCCACGGAGCTGCTGCAACGTATAAGCCACGTTACCCTCATCTTCCTTGACCCTGCCCGCCGCGACTCACATGGCGGCCGCACTTACGCCCTCGCCGACTGTACCCCCGACGTGTTGCAGCTGCGTGACCTGTTGTTGGAGAAAGCGGACTTCGTCATGCTGAAGCTCTCACCCATGCTCGACTGGCGTAAGGCTGTGGCCGACCTCGGTCAGGAGCACGTCAGCGAGGTGCACATCGTCTCCGTTGGAGGTGAGTGCAAGGAGCTGCTGGTCGTGATGAGCCGACAGGCCAACAGCCTCACCCTCTATTGTGTCAATGACAACGACTCGTGGATGGTTCAGCCCAGTATGCCCCATGAGTACCGTGAGATTCACAGCCCTTCTGCCCCCGCCTTCCTCTATGAGCCTAATGCCTCTGTGATGAAGGCCGGCTGCTGGGAAGAGCTGTCTGCGGCCTTCGGTGTCAGTCAGATAGCCCCTAACAGTCACCTCTTTCTTGCCGATAAGCCCGTTGAGGGCTTCCCCGGCCGCTGCTTCCATATCGAGACGGTCGCGACCATGAACAAACGCGACCTGCGCCAGGCCCTGCAGGGCGTCAGCCAGGCCAACATCACCACCCGCAACTTCCCCCTCACGCCGCCGCAGCTTCGCCAGCGGCTGAAAATAAAAGATGGTGGCGAAAACTATGTCTTCGCCACCACAGATGCCGACAACCGGCATATCCTCTTTGTCTGCCACCCGGTCAGAAGCGCCACCAGGGCTTCTTCTTCGGGTGCGTCTGCTCGTAAGGCGTGAGCGTCGCGCTCTGCACCTCTTCTATCATCAGGTCATGCCAGGTCTTGTGGCGTGAGATCATGCGATAGATGGTGCCCCAGTCGGGCAGCCCTCCAAGGTTACGGTCATCGATGAAATAGTCAATCGTGTTCAGCTTGCGGCTGAAATGCGGATTGTTCTCAGTAGTCTCCTCCGGATAGTCACGGTTGACGGCGTAGAACTCCACGCCGCGCTCACGGCACCAGTTGACGGCATCCTCAAGGAGCTGGCCCTCGCGGACCGACCACAGGATAACCTTGTGGCGGTCCTTGATGAGCATCTTCAAGGTGTCTATGGCAAAGGGTATCTCCTCGCCAATCTCTGGGTATCGGTGTTCAACGATTGTTCCGTCAAAGTCTACTGCAATGGTCATGTCTTAATTACTTTTTGATGGACCTATCCTCCTTGTTACCATAGTGGCTCTCGGCATAGTTGCCGTAGTTGCCATAGCTGCCGTACTGTCCGTAGCGGCCATAGCTGTAGCGGCCATATTTACCATAGCGGCCATAGCCATAGTAGTAGCCGTACTTCTTCTTCGACATGTCGATGCCGTTGATGACCACGCACATGTTGGGCAGCTTCTTCTCCTGGGCCAGCTGGTTGATCAAGCCAAAGCTTGACTTCGGCGTGTAGTCGGCACGGCAGACGAAAGCCGTCACATCGGCGAACTTGCCCAACTGCAAGGTATCGGTGACAAGTCCTACAGGAGCGGAGTCAAGGATGACGTAGTCATACATATCACGCAGCGTCTCGATGACCTGGGGCAGTGTCTCGCGTGACAGCAGCTCAGTGGGGTTAGGAGGCGTGGGGCCTGCCATCAGCAGGTCAAGGTTGTCGTTCACACCTGACGGACGTATCTGACCCTTCACATCAGCAACCGTGATATGCTCCTTGACGAGCAGGGTGGAGACACCTGCCTGCTTGTCGGCAATACTGAACAGACGTCCAAGGGCAGGCTTACGGATATCAAAGCCGCAGAGCACCACCTTCTTGCCTAACAGGGCAAACGACATAGCCAGGTTGGCCGCATTGAACGTCTTGCCCTCGCCCGACGTGGTCGAGGTAAAGAGTATCACCTTCTGTCCCTCCTTCATCATAAACTGCAGATTCGTTCGGAGGGAGCGGAATATCTCGTCAATCTGGTTGTTCTGGTTCTCTTGCACCACGATGCCGGCTGAGGACTTCACCTCATCGCTGGCCACAGCCACGTCGGCCACAATGGGCAGGATGGTCAGCTTCTGCACATCATCATGGCCCTCAATCTTGTAGCGGAGCAGTTGGATGATGTAGACAATCAGCAGCGGCAGGGCAAAGCCCAGCACGATGGCAGCAAGCAGGATGATGGAGCTCTTGGGACTGACTTTTCCACCGAAGGTCGGGTCGTCAATGAGCTTACCCTTATCAGCCGTAGCAGCCAGTGAGATGCTGTTTTCCTCACGCTTCTGCAGCAGCATCAGGTAAAGGCCTGACTTCACCTCCTGCTGACGTCCGATCTGGGTGAGGATACGCTCCTGCTCAGGCGTGTTGTTGATGCGCTGGGAATAGGTGCTGTACTGTGTCTCGATACCCTGGCGGGCGATGTCGGCCGAGCGGCGGGCCTGCAACAGAGCGTCGTGGATAGAGGCCTGCAGGTTGTCGAGCGTGTTGCTCAGAGCCTGCACCTGGGGAGCGCTCTCCGAAGCCGAACGCAACAGGCGCTCACGATCCTGGACGGCGCGGTTGTACTCGGCGATGAGCGAGGCCGAGATGGGGTCGTTCATACCCACGTTGGAGGGGATGATCTGGTACTTGTTGCGGGGATTGTCCACATGCTCACGCAGGTAGTCCAGCAACATAATCTGCGTATTGGCCTCAGCCAGCTTGGCAGCATACTGGCTCGACTGGGTCAGGGTCTGGTTGGCATCGAGGCGCAGCTCTGTCAGTTTGTGTGTGCGCTTGTACTCCTCCAACTCGCTTTCTGTGGAGCCCAGCTCGGCATTGATCTTCTCTAAACGCTCGTTGATAAATGCCTCGGTCTTGAAGGCAATCTCGTTCTTGTCAGCATTGGCTTGACGGTTGTAGCAGACAGCCAGATGCTTCAGATAATCGTAGGCACGCTCGCTGTTCTCGTCTTTAAGGGTCAGCTGTGCAATGCTGGTGAGCTTTGAGGTAGGCTCTACGGTGACGGAATTGGCATAAGCGGCAGCAACGGCCATCGGCGATTTCATGGTGACATAGAGCTTCTCGCCAACCGCCATGTCAAACACGTCCTCACCGACGTTCTTGGTGAAGGTCAGTGTGCCGTACTTCGTATTCAGCGCAGCAGGCAGGGTCGTGATTCTTCCTGCAAACGGGAACATCCCCGTCGTACTCTCCACGTCGTAGCCAGTGGAGGTACGTGTGATCTTCATGCCGAAATTTCCGAACTGCTTGTCCAGCTTGTCCAGATCAGTAGGCGAGAGATCCACCGTGATGGGCTGATACTTGTAAATAAGGCTCTTTTTCACACGTCCCTCATTGCGATACTCCGTATAGAGCTTCAGGTCACGCACGGTCTCAAGGGCCAGGATACGCGACTTGAGAATCTCCACCTCGTTGTCAATACCCGTAGAATTGGAGATGATACCGAGGTCTTGCATGTTAGCCAGCATCTGTCCACTGCGGCGGTTGGTCTGCTCGTCCTTGATCAGCATCTTGGCCGACATCTGATAGATAGGAGTGGTGTAGCGCAGATAGATGAGGGCGCCACAGACGAAAATGAACATTGACAAGGCGAACCACTGCCAATTAAGAATGAAGAGTGAGAAGATGGTCTTGATATCAAACGACGACTCCTCTGAGTTCTGCGGTGGTTGCAGAGAACTCTGTTCTAATTCTTTTTCCAGATTCTTGTTTTCCATATTATAAATAATGTGTTATTACTTTTTTGTTGACTTCTCAGCATCGTCTGCTAACTGTATCAGATACTGACCGTATCCGTTCTTCGCCATAGGCTGAGCCAGACGGCGCAACTGTGCCGCGTCAATCCAGCCGCGCTTGAAGGCAATCTCCTCCAAGCAGGCCACTTTCAGGCCCTGACGCTTCTCAATCACCTCAATGAAGGTGGAAGCCTCGGCCAGCGAGTCGTGGGTGCCGGTGTCGAGCCATGCGAAGCCACGCTGCAGGGTCTGCACCTTCAGCTGCTTCCGATGGAGATACTCCTGGTTGACAGTCGTGATTTCCAGTTCGCCACGGGCACTGGGCTTAATGTGCTTGGCAATGTCTACCACACTGTTGGGATAGAAATAAAGCCCGACGACCGCATAGTTTGACTTCGGCTGTGCCGGTTTCTCCTCGATGCTGAGGCAGTTGCCGTTCTCATCAAACTCTGCCACGCCGTAGCGCTCAGGATCGTTCACCCAGTAGCCGAAGACAGTAGCCAGTCCGTGCTTCTCCGCGTTCTCAACACTCTGCCGCAGCAGACCCGTGAAACCGGAGCCATAGAAAATGTTATCGCCTAAGACCAGACAGGCGCAATCGTCGCCGATAAACTCCTCGCCAATGATGAAAGCCTGTGCCAGGCCGTCGGGCGACGGCTGTTCGGCATACTCAAAACGGACACCCAGATCGCTGCCGTCACCTAACAGGCGGCGGAAACCCGGCAGGTCGTGCGGAGTGGAAATGATCAGGATGTCGCGGATGCCCGCAAGCATCAAAGCCGACACAGGATAATATATCATCGGCTTGTCGAAAATGGGCAGAAGCTGTTTGCTGATGCCTTTTGTGATAGGGTAGAGGCGCGTACCGCTTCCACCTGCTAATACTATTCCTTTCATGTAAATAACGTTATTCGGGCTGCAAAGTTAAGCATTTTTTCTGATTCCAAACCTTTTTATGAAAGAAATTTGCTTGAATATGAAGAAAAAAGTGTAACTTTGCACGCAAAAACTGAAACTTATGGGATTATTCGCTAAATTATTCGGCCGCAAACAGGCCGACGTGACCGAAACAAAGATTGGTGGCATGGAGGATTTCATGACGCTCATCAGGGTTTATTTTCAGGCCGTCATGGCTGCCGACCTGCACATCACCAACCTGGCAGCACTGCCCGACCTGCGTGTCTTCAAGACCACGCTCAAGGTGCCTACCCAGGGCGGCAAGTTGGGCGTGGCAGAGAAGGCGCGCTGCAACAAGATGTTCAAGGACATGTACGAGATGGACGACACTTTCTGCAAGGAAATTGACAAGAGCATCAACCGCCGATGCAAGACACCGCAGGATATACAGCCTTACATGTTGCAGTTCCAGGCTTTCGTGCAGGACTTGATGATGCTGACCAGCAACCTGATGAAGTTCAAGTTGCGTATGCCCAGCTTCTTCAAGAAGACCATCTACTCGATGACCGAGAAGACTGTCCACGACATCTTCACCAAGAACGACTATAAGGATGCGGGTGTCATCAAGACCGTCCTCAATGTGCGAGAGTACAACAAGCGTCTCAACTTCTCTGAGCAGTGGTGCACACAGTTCGTCTACCGCGTGGTTATGCTGGCCAAGAAAGAGAAGCAGCCACAGCAGGAAGACACTAAGAAAGCAGACACAAAGAAATAAAAATATCAAAAGAATAGACAATAAAACTTAAATGAGGTGGGCAATGAAGTGCTGTTCGGCATTTTTTGCCTACCTTTGTCATTTGAAAACATCAAGTCATGGCTCAAAGCGAGAAAATCCTCAACAATTTCCAGACGCGCGTCAGGCAGATGATTCTTCGTTTCCGCGAAATAAAGAAGGAAAACGAGGAACTCTACACCATGGTCGGTGAGCTGGAAGAGAAGGTTAATCAGCTGCAGGCAAAGCTGACGCAGAAAGAGCGTGACTATGAGTCGCTGAAGATGGCCCGCATGATGGAAATCAGCGATGGCGACCTTGATGGTGCCAAGGAGAGGCTGGCTCGTCTGATACGCGACGTGAATAAATGTATCACTCTGCTGAGTGATGAGAAATGACCATAAGGACGTTAGGGAGAAGGAGACAACAAGATGGCTGAAGGAAGCAAGGAAAAACTCAACATACGACTGCATGTCTACGACGAGGACATACACGCCACGATAGAACGCGAGGAAGAAGAGTACTATCGTGCGGCAGCCAAGCTCATCACTGAGCGTTACGGGGCTTATAACCAGGTGTTCAAGGGGCGCAAGAGCGACCATACGATTGCGCTGATGACACTGGTAGAGATTGCCCTGCGATATGAGAAAGAGTTAGACCGCAACGACACAGTACCATACGACAAGATTCTCTCTCAGCTGACATCCGAGATGGAGGAAGCCTTAAAAGACTGAACGAGCTGAAACGAATTAAAAGTGAGAGAATCAATAACCTATTATATTAACAACAACTATCATCTATGGATTATGTAATCATAGCCGTGGCCGCACTCGTAGTGGGTGTGGCCTGTGGATATTTCCTGTTCCTTAAGGTCATTAAGGGAAAGTACAACGCGATGGTGGATGCCGCTGAGAAGGAGGCCGACGTCATCAAGGAAAAGAAACTGCTCGAAGTCAAAGAGAAGTTCCTCAACAAGAAAAGTGAGCTGGAGAAGGAGGTGCAGCAGCGCAACCAGCATATCCAGCAGAGCGAGAACAAGCTGAAGCAGCGTGAGATGTCGCTCAACCAGCGTCAGGACGAGTTAGGCCGTCGCAAGAACGAACTGGACAACCAGCAGCAGCGTATCGACAACGAGAAGAAAGCCCTTGCACTCAAGCAGGAAGAGCTGGGCAAGATGCAGCAGAAGGAGCGCGAGAAGCTTGAAGAGCTGTCGGGACTGAGCGCCGAAGAGGCCCGTAACCGTCTGGTGGAGAGCATGAAGGACGAAGCCAGGACACAGGCTGCCAGCTACATCAACGAGATTATGGACGAGGCCAAGCTCAACGCTAACGCCCAGGCCAAGAAGATTGTCATCCAGACCATCCAGCGCGTGGCTACTGAGACGGCTGTTGAGAACAGCGTCTCGGTGTTCCACATCGACAACGACGACGTGAAAGGCCGCGTCATCGGTCGTGAAGGCCGCAACATCCGTGCTTTGGAAGCTGCCTGTGGCGTTGAGATCGTGGTCGACGACACCCCCGAAGCGATTGTCATCAGCGGCTTCGACCCTGTACGCCGTGAGACTTGTCGTCTGGCCCTGCACCAGCTGGTGGCCGACGGCCGCATCCACCCTGCCCGTATCGAGGAGGTGGTGGCCAAGGTGAAGAAGCAGCTCGACAACGAAATCATTGAGACCGGCAAGCGCACCGCCATTGACCTTGGCATCCACGGCCTGCACCCCGAGCTTATCCGTATCATCGGCAAGATGAAATACCGTTCCAGCTACGGCCAGAACCTGCTGCAGCATGCTCGTGAGACGGCTAACCTCTGTGGTATCATGGCTGCTGAGTTAGGCCTCAACCCAAAGAAAGCCAAGCGTGCCGGACTGCTGCACGACATCGGCAAGGTGCCTGACGAGAACACCGACGACCCGCACGCACTCTACGGTGCAAAGATTGCTGAGCAGTATAAAGAGAAGCCCGACATCTGCAATGCCATTGGAGCCCACCACGACGAGATGGAGATGCAGACGCTCCTGGCACCCATCGTGCAGGTATGCGATGCGATCAGTGGTGCCCGTCCTGGTGCCCGCCGCGAAATCGTCGAGGCTTATATCAAGCGTCTCAATGACCTTGAAGCCATCGCCATGAGCTATCCCGGTGTCACGAAGACCTACGCCATCCAGGCAGGCCGCGAGCTGCGCGTCATCGTCGGCGCCGACAAGATGTCAGATGCCGAGACAGAAGCCCTGAGTGGAGAGATTGCCACCAAGATCCAGAACGAGATGACCTATCCCGGACAGGTGAAGATCACCGTTATCCGTGAGACTCGTTCGGTGGCATACGCCAAATAAACAACAGTAACTAAACATAGACAACCAAACACATTAAATTATGTCCAATCATCACACCATTGTAGGATTCAAAATCAAAGGGATGAGAGAATCCAAGAACCTCACGGTAGAGGAAATTGCTGAGCGTAGTGGCCTTTCGGCCGAACAGATCAGTTCCATTGAGAACGATGAGTACCTGCCCTCGCTGGGGCCACTCATCAAGATTGCCCGTGCCTTGGGTGTGCGCTTGGGCACCTTCCTTGACGACAACGACGAGCTGGGACCGGTGGTGTGCCGTGCGGCTGAGCGTCAGGGTGACAAGACCATCAGCTTCTCCAATGGCGCTGCTGAGGCCCGCAAGAATATGGTCTACCATTCGCTGGCCCGTCAGAAGGCCGGTCGCAGCATGGAGCCGTTTGTCATTGACATCCAGCCTGATGGCGAACCCCAATACAAACTGTCAGCCCACGAGGGTGAGGAGTTCATCTACGTGCTTGAGGGCGAGGTGGAGGTGGCCTACGGCAAGGAGAAGTATGTGCTCTGTGTGGGTGACAGCATTTTCTACGACTCTATTGTTGAGCACCATGTGCATGGTGTTGCCGGTAAGGCTGCAAAGATTTTAGCGGTGGTGTATATTCCGTTCTGAATACCTTGAAAGCAAAACAATGAGTAATGTAAGATTAGATATGGCAGGTCGTCCGTTGCCTGACAGGACATATCCTGCAGAGACAGGTTCAGCTGGCTACACCCTCCACGAGCGCACGCTGGGAGAGTGGCTGGAATACTGGGCCACAGTGACACCCGATAAAGAATACCTGGTATACAGCGACCGTGACCTGCGCTTCACCTGGAGCCAGTTCAACGAGCGTGTGGACAGCCTTGCCAAGGGCCTGTTGGCCATCGGCGTGAAGAAAGGCTCCAACGTGGGCATCTGGGCCACCAACGTGCCCGACTGGCTGACGTTCCTCTATGCTACGGCCAAGATCGGGGCGGTCTTAGTGACGGTGAACACTAACTATAAGCAGGCCGAGTTGGAGTATCTGTGCGAGAACTCGGACATGCACACCCTCTGCATCACCGACGGCACATGGGAATGTGACTATGTGGACATGACCTACAAGATGCTGCCAGAGCTGAAGGACTGTGAGCGTGGTCACTTGGAGAGCAAACGCTTCCCTTATATGAAAAATGTGGTGTACATCGGCATGGAGAAATACCGTGGCATGTACAACACCGCCGAGTTGTTGCTTTTGGGCCGTAATATCGAAGACGAGACCCTGACGGAGGCCAAGAAGAGCGTGACATGCCATGATGTATGCAACATGCAGTACACCAGCGGTACCACGGGCTTCCCCAAGGGTGTGATGCTGACCCACTTCAACATTGCCAACGACGGCTACTTCACGGGAGAGAACATGGGCTTCACACAGGATGACAAGCTCTGCGTCTGTGTGCCTTTGTTCCACTGTTTCGGCGTTGTCTTAGCCACGATGAACTGCCTGACCCACGGCTGTACGGAGGTGATGGTGGAGAAGTTTGACCCGCTTGTTGTGCTGGCCTCCATTCATAAGGAAAAGTGTACGGCTGTCTATGGCGTGCCTACCATGTTCATTGCCGAGCTGAACCATCCCATGTTCTCGATGTTCGACATGTCAAGTCTGCGCACGGGTATCATGGCCGGCTCGCTGTGCCCTGTTGAGTTGATGAAGCAGGTCAGCGAAAAGATGTACATGACCATCACCAGCGTCTACGGCCTGACGGAATCATCACCTGGCATGACGCAGACCTGTCTGAACGACACTTTCGAGCAGCGTTGCACTACTGTGGGCCGCGACTTCCCGTTCGTGGAAGTGAAGGTGCTCGACCCTGAGACGGGCGAGGAATGTCCCGTGGGGGTGCAGGGCGAGATGTGCTGCAAAGGTTTCAACGTGATGAAGGGCTACTACAAGAATCCCGAGGCTACGGCTGAGGTGATTGACAAGAACGGTTTCCTGCACTCCGGCGACCTGGGCGTGAAGGACGAGGAGGGCTTCTATCGCATCACCGGGCGTATCAAGGACATGATTATTCGTGGTGGTGAGAATGTCTATCCGCGAGAGATAGAGGAGTTCCTCTACCAGATGCCTGGCATACGCGACGTGCAGGTGGCTGCCGTGCCGTCGAAGAAGTATGGCGAGGAGGTGGGTGCCTTCATCATCTTAGAGGAGGGAGCCACGATGACCCGTGAGGATGTGCGTGAGTTCTGTCGTGGAAAGATTGCCCGTTACAAGACACCGAAGTATGTCTTCTTCATCGACCAGTTCCCGCTGACTGGCTCTGGAAAGATTCAGAAATTCAAACTGAAGGAGATGAGTCTGAAGCTTTGTGAGGAGCAGGGAATTGAGGTGATTTAACGATAACGATAACGAAAACGATAACGATAACGATAACGAAAACGATAACGTTAACGATAACTGATGGCCTTGATGTTACGCATCAGGCCTTCGTACTTGGCCCGTTTGACGGCTGAGCCACGGAATAGCTGGCGGTAGGTGTCGGGTGACAGCTGCTGCCAGTCTTCTTTTGTCATTTGCAGCAGGTCCTCGTTGGGCTGTAAGTGCGGCTCATTGGTGGGCTGAGCAAAACGGTTCCACGGACATACCCGCTGGCAGCGGTCGCAGCCGTAAATGGTGTCACCCATCTCTTTGCCCACTTCTTCGGTGAGCTGCGGGTCGCGGTTCTCAATGGTTTGGTAGGACAGGCAACGTTCGGCATGGAAGATGTCATCCTCGTGGGTGAGTGCCCCAGATGGACAGGCATCCACACAACGATGACAAGAACCGCACCCCTGATAAGCAGTAACAGTCCCCCCTCTCTTGGAGGGGGATAGGGGGAGGCTATAGCTGTCAGCCTCAAGCGTCGTGACGATTTCGCCCAGAAAGAACTGACTGCCTGCTCCGGGAATGATGAGCAGATGGTTGCGGCCCTGAAAGCCAAGTCCAGCCTGTATGGCCCAGTAGCGTTCAAGTATGGGTACGGTGTCGACACATATCTTATAATCGCAGCCGTCAGAGGGAAAAAGGCTGACGAGCTGTCGCAGCCGCTCCTTCAGCAGGTCGTGGTAGTCACGGCCCAAGGCATAATCGGCTATCTGGTATCCGTCTTCAGGCAGTCGCCGTGCCGGTGTGTAGTTCATGGCCACGACGATGATGGAGCGTGCGCCTGGCAGCAATAGGGTAGGGTCAAGCCGTTTGTCGATGTTTTCGGCCAGATAGCCCATTGTGGCATGATGCCCGTTGGCCGTCCATTGTCGGTAGATGTCGGCCACCTCTTCAGCCACAGGCGCTGCCTTGGCCACGCCGCAGGCCGCAAAGCCTAAACGGAGGGCCTCCTGCCTGACCGTTTCTGTTTGAAACATATCTGCCTACAGTTTTGTTGTGAACCCTCTGTCCTGACCTGTCGGTCAGGCGAAGATGCGGAACTGGTAGCCTTGCTCCTTTAGCCACTCAATGCTCCGTGGCAGGGCAGTACGCAGCTTGTCGATGGCTTTGAGGGAATCGTGGAAGGTGATGATGCTGCCATTGCGGGTGTAGCGTTGCACATTGCGCACGATGTCGTCGGCAGTCATCCATTTGGAATAGTCGCGTGTGACGACATCCCACATCACCACTTTATATTTACGGCTGAGCCAGGCATACTGAGGGATACGCATCCATCCATGTGGCGGACGCATATAGTGGCTCTGGATATAGGCATTGGCCTTCTCCACATTGTAGGAGTAGGCTTTCAGCGAATGGCGGAAGCCGCTGATGTGGTTGTGGGTGTGGTTGCCCACCTGATGGCCTTCAGCCTTGATCTGCTCAAACAGCTCCGGGTATTTCCTGACATTGTCGCCCACCATGAAGAAAGTGGCCTTCACGTCGGCCTCGCGCAGGGTCTGCAAGATGAAAGGCGTACTTTCAGGGATAGGACCGTCATCGAACGTCAGATAGACTGAACGTTCGTGACGGTCCATTCTCCAGTAAGCCTTCGGGTAAAGCCAACGAAGGTAGATGGCAGGCTGCTCAATAATCATGGGCAGGTGTTCGGGGGTTAATTGAACTTGCCCCCCTTGTCAAGGAATATGCCCGCGTATCTCTCGAACTCAGCGTAGAAGTCGTCTGACCGGTCTTCATCGTAGGCGGACATCACGTCTGCTAACATCTGCAACAGGTAGAGATGCAGGCGGCAGTTGTTGTTATTGGCCTTGAAGACGGAGGGCTTGAGCGAGAAGTAGTACTCGAGATACTGTGTGGAGCGCTTCCACAACTGCATGACAATCAGGTCAGCCTCAGCAGGCTTGTCTAAGTCGGCGTATGCCTGTGCCAGGTCGAGTGAGCCCGACTGGTAGTCGTGGGGCACATTCTCTGCGGGCAGTTCCCGTTTGGCCAGCTCAAGCACTTCAAGCGCTTTCTTGTCCTCTCCCTCGTTGACCAGATGAGAAGCCAACTGAGCCAAGAGGCGGCGGTGAGTGTAACACATGCGCATCACCGTCTCATCGAGATAGATGCCAGGCGTACTGACACCTCCGAACTTGAAGCGGTGCATCACGTTGTCGTAGGTGCGCTTGGTGTCGAAGTCGGTCATGCCCGGAGCTCCTGTGTGGAAAGGCGTGATGCGGTTGGCCAGACCCTCCTGCACAAAGTGCTCACCCAGGTTCATGTAGTTCTCCTGACCAACGGTCATGGCCACGTAGATGGGACGTTCCCAGTTGGCGTTGGCCAGCAGTTCCAGCATCATCAGCTTGCTCTTGTCCAAGCTGCGCTGTCCTACGAGTGAGATGGCCATGCGGTCGGGAATCTCTACAGAGTCGCCTTGTAGCATCATGCCACTACGACGCACGGCGTCCTTGTCGATGGTGACGTAGACAGTGTCGGTGGGAATGAGGTGCAAATCCTGAGATGCGGGGTTCTGCACCCAGTACTTCATGATGTTCTTCAGCTCGAAGGGGTCGTCGCCGAACATGGCGCGGGCCTGTTCAGGCTGTTCCTGATACAGCCTCAGCACCTCTGTCTTGACGCGCGGGTCGACCTCAATGTAGTCGTTCACGCCCGTCACATATTTCAGACGTGGCCATGTGATAGGCATGGAGGGCGAGTCGTAAGCAGGACGGATCATCTGGTCAATATACCAGTCGGTGGCCAAATAAGACAGGTTGCAGACACGGGCATCGGTGCGCACTCCCTCCACATCCTGGTTGTACCAGAGCGGGAAGGTGTCATTGTCGCCATTGGTGAAGATGATGGGGTTGCCCTCCTGTTGCAGTGACATGAGGTAGTTCTGTCCGAAGTCACGGCAGCAGTAACGGTTGCTGCGGTCGTGGTCGTCCCACGTCTGTGAGGCCATCTGAATAGGTACAGTCAGACAGGCCAATCCCACGGCAGCAGCCGTGGCTACGCGGACCTTGGCGTTGAGTTTCATGAACTTGTAGAGCATCGACACGATGGCTGCCACACCCATGCCACACCAGATGGAGAAGGCATAGAAGGAGCCGGCGTAAGCGTAATCGCGTTCACGTGGCTGTACAGGCGTCTGGTTAAGGTAGAGCACGATGGCCAGACCTGTCATGAAGAACAGGAAGAAGACCACCCAGAACTGCTGTACGCCCTTACGTCCTCTCATGCAGAGCTGCCACACGATGCCAAGGATGCCGAGCAGCAGGGGCAGGCAGTAGAACACGTTATGACCCTTGTTGTTCTTGAGGTCGTCGGGCAGCATGGACTGGTCGCCCAGTCTCCAGTTGTCCCATACTGGGATGCCGCTGATCCAGTTGCCTTTCTCCAGTTCGCCGAGGCTGCCTTGGAGGTCGTTCTGACGGCCGGCAAAGTTCCACATAAAGTAGCGCCAGTACATGTAGTTGCATTGGTAGCTGAAGAAGAATCCCAAGTTCTCGGCAAATGTCGGAACGGTGATTTCCTCGCCCGGATAGTATTCGGAAGCCACCTTACGGCCATCTATACCACCCATCCACGACTTGTAGTATTCGGTATGCTGACTGGAGTACATACGGGGGAAGAACATGTTCTGGGCGTAGACGGGCTTGTCCTTATTGCCCACGATGTGGTAGCGGTCGGGTTCGTCGGGGTTGGCTTTCT
>Ga0310786_10003472_pt1 | contig 22899 bp, 15 predicted proteins | sample AusTroGonzalo_MG_FD_203881 | JGI IMG/M metagenome (GOLD analysis project Ga0310786, IMG submission 203881) | Bovine rumen microbial communities from tropical cattle in Woodstock, Queensland, Australia - Gonzalo_03 (v2) (version 2) | ecosystem: Host-associated > Mammals > Digestive system >...
TTTCCTTACCTAAGAAGAAAGATTTTATTTATAGAGAATTCAATAATAATAACGACGAATTAACTTTTGCATTTAATAAGATTAGTGAACTTATTTCTAAAGGGGTTAAACCAAGCGACATTTCTTTGTTTGGTTTAAGTGAAGATGATGTATTATCTTTCTTTAGACTTAAAAAGAATTTTCATCTTAATTTTAATAACGCTTATCCAAAAACCTTGATTGATAAGAAATACATTTTGAAATTTCTTTTAAATATAGAAGAAGTAGGTTTTGAAAAAGCTTATGAACTCGCTTTAAATGAAGAAGATGAGACTTTAGATGAATTTAAAGTTGTGGTGGAGAAATATCATCTTCCTGAACTTAGCGTAAAACAACAAGTTTCTTTGTATCGTGGATTATTTGAAAAGAAGAGAATTATCACTTCAAAATATGTAGAAGCAGTGGAGGTTGTTTCTAAGCCAATTGCTAAAGAAAACGGCTATCTATTTATTGTTAATTTCATTCAAGGAAAATTCCCTCCACTTTCAAAAGACAATAAATATTTATCTGACTTAGTTAAAGCAAAAAATAACCTTATTACTAGTGAAGATAAAAACAGTGCAAATCTTGAAGAATATTCTAATTATCTCCGTCAAAACGCAAATATTTTTATTTCCTCTAGTAAGCATTCATATAGCCAAAAATATCAGCCTTCTCAGTTTGTAAAATCCCTAGGAATTGAACCAATTAAGGAGGAAACTTTGCCAGATTATTATTCACTTGATGAAGCTAAAATTGCTTATACAAATTTCTCTGATTTAAGGCGTAATTATTTAAATCCGGATCAACGTTATTTCCTCTTTAAAAATGCTGGTATTGATTTAGATTATCGTTCTTATGACTATCAATATTCTGGAACCACAAATTACGCTAGTGAATATGAAATCAAATTATCTTATTCTGGTGTTGACGAATTTGCGAACTGCCAATTCAAGTATTATTTGAGCCATGTTTTAAAATTAAGTGAATTTAATGACAACGTCTATTCAAATATGGGCAAAGTCGCTCACTATATTTTTGAGCATATCGATGAAAGCAAGACTTTCGATCAGTTATTCGATGATGGTGTTAGCAAAATTGATACTTTTGGAAAATATGATTGGGTTTATTTCCCAAAACTTAAACGTGAATTTTTAAGAGCATATAACGAAATAAAACAATTCGAAGATAACCTCGCTAACAAAAAGATAGTTCGAGAAGTCAAACTAAAAGACCAAAACTCTAACGGCGTTAAACTCGATAAAAATATTACTTTAGATGGAAGAATCGATAAACTAATCACCTTTGGTGATAACCTGCAATATTTTGCAATTGTTGACTATAAAACATCTTTCTATAGTTTTAATGAGAAAATGATCGATTATGGTTTTGACCTTCAACTTCCAACTTATGCGTTAATTGCGAAGAATTACGCTCCATTGGCGTCTAAAACTTTAGCGGGTTTATTTATTCAACCAGTTTTAGCAATCAAAAACCTAGAAACTTTAGTGGATCATCCTAAAAAAGCTAAACCAATTTTAACTGGTCCATTTTTAGATGATATAAATGTTATTTCTGAGTTGGATCCAACATTAAAAGTTGCTAACGAATCTAACCACATCACTAATTGCAAAATTGTTATTGATAAAGACAGCAAACAACCAAGATTTTCAAAAGGCAAAGTCAAGAGTGCTGCCGAATTTAATCATTATGTTGAAGTAGCAGATAGGTATTATCATTTTGCGGCAGACGAAATTAGAAGAGATAACTTCGTTATTAATCCTAAGATTCGTGGTAATTCAACCTCTTGTGAGCGTTGTCCATATCGCGACATTTGTTTTAGAGATTCAAAAGCATTGCAACTTATAGGCGGTGACGAAGATGGCGATTAAGTATACGAAGAACCAAGACGCTGCAATGAAGGTCGAAAAAGGAAACATTATTGTTTCGGCATCGGCTGGTAGTGGAAAGACTGCTGTTTTGACCGAGCGTGTATATAAAGCCATTAGTAGCGGTGAAGCAAAGCTTAGTGAACTTCTTGTTTTGACCTTTACCGATTTAGCTGCATCTCAAATGCGAGAAAAGATTAGAGAAAAGCTAACTGATGCAGATGAAGACTATTCTGAAGTTTTAGCGTCCCTCGACGCCGCTCATATTCAGACATTTGACTCCTTCGCTTTAAATATCGTTCAAAGATATTATTACCGTTTAAGTTTAGACAAAGATTTTTCTTTTATCGATGCTTCTATTTTAAAAATCCAGGAAAAGAAGATTGTTAATCGATTATTCGATGAGTATTTTGAAGCAAAAGATCCTCGCGTTTTAAAATTAATTGATGATTACTGTGTTAGAGACAAAGAACATATTGTTGATTTTATTATCAATGTTTCTCATAAATACGATTTAAAAGAAAACAAACAATTGTTCCTTGATACATATTTTGAAAACTTCTTCTCTAAAGAAAAATTTAAAGAAGATGTTTATAGCTATATAAACGAAATCAAAACAAAATTAAGAAAATATCGCGCCAGAATTGAAGCGTCTCTCATCATGGATTTTCCATTCGCCGATCCTTTCCTTGAAATTGTTAACACAGTTTTAGATATCGAGAAATTTGAAGATATCTATGCTTACTTAACAGATGAAAACTTCGATTTCCCAAGGAAACCAACCAAGGATTTAGATCCTGAAGATAATAGTCTTGTTGAAGAAACTAAGAAAGAAATTAAGAAACTGTATGAACATCTTTGCTTCCCAACCATTGATGAAATGTACAACCATTATTTAGAAACCAAAGGTAATGTTGAAATTATTTTAGAATTTGTTAAGAAATTAGACACTGAAATCAAAGCGTTTAAAGAAAAGCATTCTGTCTACACCTTTAACGATGTAGCGAAATTTGCCTTAGACATCGTTTCAATTCCAGAAATTAGGGATGAACTAAAAAACAAATTCAAATATATTATGGTCGATGAATACCAAGATACATCTGATTTACAAGAGAACTTACTGAATAAAATTTCCAATAACAACATTTATGTTGTAGGTGATGTTAAACAATCCATTTATAGATTCAGAAACGCGAACTGTGATTTGTTCTTAGATAAATTTAACCGATACGGGAAAGGCGAAGGCGGCAAAAGAATTGAGCTTCCAGATAACTTCCGTTCTAGAAAAGAAGTGGTGGACACGATTAACGATATTTTCATCCCGCTTCTCACCCCCGAATTAAGTGGACTCGATTATCAAAAAGAACATTTGATGATTCAAGGTAATAAGCTTTATGGTGACACAGGTACCAACTATCAAAGCGAAGTCATCGCTTACGAAAAAGATGACGCTTATACCTCCGCCGAACAAGAAGCGCGATTAATCGCGATTGATATAATCAAAAAGATGGACGAAGGCTTTAAAGTTCATGATTTTAAAAATAATGAGGACCGCGAGCTTAGATTCTCGGATATTGCTATATTAAGTAAAACTAAAGGCGACTTTGAATTATATCGAAGAATATTTAATGAATATAAGATTCCTTTATATGCTCAATTTGATAAATCGATGAGGAATAACGATTTAACTTTAATCTTTAAAAATATCATCGCTTTATTAAGTGAACATCCAAGTGAAGAAAAGAGCGAACATTATCTCCATTCATTTATCTCTGTGGTGAGATCGTTCGTGTTTTGCTACAAAGATTCTAAGATTGCCGATTTAGCGAACAACAAAGATTATCCTAATCATGAACTATATAAGATAATTGATGAAATTTACTCTTTGAGTAAAAACAAATCTTTAAAAGAAATTGTTTCTTTAATTGTTGATAAATTTGATTTATATAACAAGCTTCCAAGGATTGGAAATATTGTCGATAACATTTCTTTGTTAGAAAACTATTATCAAATCGCATCAAATATGGATAAGATGGGTTATTCATTAGATGACTTCAAACAATATTTTGATGATTTAGAAGATCTTGATATCGATTCAGATTATAAACCAAGTGAAGATGTCTCTAACTGTGTGAATTTGTTAACTATTCATGCGTCTAAAGGTCTTCAATTCAAATTATGTTATTTCCCACAAATATACAAAAAGTTTAATTCAACTGATACCTCAACAAAACTTATCGTCGATAACAATTATGGAATTTTGATTCCAAATACTCATCATACGAACGTTGATACAGTCTATCGAGTCATTAGAAATTACGAAGAAAAATATGAAAGCATTTTAGAACAACTACGTTTGTTCTATGTTGCTTTAACTAGAGCGGAAGAAAAGATTGTTCTATTAGTGAACATCAATCCACGTATCAAAGCTGCAACCGAATTTTCAAAAGCAAACAGATTCTATGATTTCTATATGCTTTCTGGAATAAAGATTACTGAACGCACAATCGATATAGAGCAAATTGAACGAAAAGTTGATTTGAAACAAACTGAATTTAGAAAACTTGTGGTTAAAGAACCAGTGAAATTATCTCAAGAAGTGATAGAGAACAAACACGCTTCAAAAGAGTTGGATGATGATGTTGATAACGAACTTCTCTTATTGGGCAATAAGTATCACTACTATTTAGAACTCGTGGATTTCTCCACTTTAGATACATTTTTCATCAGTGATGAATTAGATAGAAGAAGAATCACCAGGTTCCTGTCTAATGATTTATTCAAAAATATGAAAGATGCGAATGTGATGCACGAATATCCGTTCTATGACGAAGAAGAAAACATTCATGGTGTGATCGACTTACTCGTGGAACACTCCGATCACATCGATATCGTTGATTTCAAATTGTCTCATGTCGATGATGAACAATATGAAAAACAATTAAATACTTACAAACGCTATGTCTCCAAGATTACAAAAAAACCAATCAAGATGTATTTGACTGGTATTCTTTCTGGTGAAATTAAGGAAGTAAACTAAGCTAGGTAATTAAAGACAATTCCTAGCACAGAAGACATAAGAATTACGAAGACTGGACTAATCTTCTTTTTGAAGACAATTCTAAGCAAGAAATATCCGGCAATAATTAACACAAAAAGTTTAATTAGTTGAAGATTTACGGAGATATTGAAGTTTCCATTAGCGTAACTAACAGGCATTAAAATATCGCTAAATAGGATGATTGCAGAGGAGGCAATTAAAGCAATTGCAACTGTTTTCATTCCGCCTAAAGTTGCTTGCACAAATCTTTTTTTGATGAACTTTTTAAGAATAATTGAGATGAGTAGCATGATTAAGAAAGCGGGAAGGACCACTCCAAGAGTAGCGAGAGTCGCGCCTAAGATTCCACCTTGTTGAGAACCAATGAAGGTTGCCATGTTGATTGCGATTGGTCCGGGAGTAACTTCGCTTAAACCAATCATGTCGATGAATTCGGCTTCGCTTAACCAGCCACGAGTTAAAACCACTTCTTTAATAAGCGGAATCATCGCGTAGCCTCCACCTATGGTGAATAAGCCTACTTTAAAGAATTCGAGGAACAAATATAGATAAATCATTTCTTTTGCTCCTTCTTATATGGGATTAGTCCATAAACAAGTAATCCGAGTACCGCTCCGATTAAGATGAAGTATATTGCGGAGAACGATACAGCAAAGATGGTGAAAACAACCATTAATGTTGTAACAACCGAAAAGATAATAATGGCAATCCAGTCTTTTCTATTTCCTTTCAACAAAGTAATGGTGACCTTACATAGTAAGAAAACCACTCCACACTTAATACCCATAAATGCGTATTGAACAACTTCATAGGATAAAAGGTTTTGAAAAAACATCGAGATCGCAAACATAATTGCAAATGGCGGAAGAACTACTCCAAGAGTAGCGAAAAGCGCTCCTAAAAAGCCTCCACGAGAATATCCTAAATATGTTGCGAGATTAATCGCGATTGGCCCAGGAGTGGACTCGCTTATCGCGGTCATTTCCATCAATTCGTCTTTATCGATCCATTTTCTTTTCTCTACAAGTTCATCGTGAAGAAGGGTAAGCATAGTCGTTCCTCCTCCAAAGGAGAAAAGACCTAGTTTAAGAAAAACTAGGAACAGAACAAGGATATCTTTGAAAGAGCGATGCTTTTTCATCGCCGAGATTATAGCATACATAAAGTATTTTTGCTAAAATACTAAACACTATGGAACCTCTTTTTAAATTCAAAGACGATCAATACATGTTTAGAGGCGTAAATCACACTAGAGAAGTAGTGAGAGCAATCCTTATTGATGAAAACAACAATGTTTGTCTTGAATATCTTTTAGATGATGATGGTTTTGGCCCAAGAGATTACTATGAAACTCCTGGTGGTGGACTTAAACCAAACGAAAGCCACGAACAAGCGATCAAAAGAGAGATTGAAGAAGAAGTTGGCTATAAATGCGAAATTATTTCTTTCTTAGGGCAAGTGAATGACTATTACAATCTCATTAATAGGAAGAACCACAATTACTACTATTTAGTGAGAAGAACCCAAAAAGTATCGCAACACCTTGAAGATGATGAAAAGATCAGAATCTCTAAAATCATTTGGGTACCAATCGATGAAGCGATTCATTTATATGAAACAATGCAAAATGTCTTAGTTGGCCGCCTCGTTAAACAAAGAGAACTTCCAATCCTAAAACTTGCAAAAAATGCTTTGCAAGCTCTAAACAAATAGTTTAATATTATTAACGTTTCTGGCGAGTGTGGTGAAGAGGCCTAACACTCTCGGCTGTGAACCGAGCATTCGCGCGTTCGAATCGCGTCACTCGCCCCAAACAAATCATTAACCACTCATCGAGTGGTTTTTTGTTTTATTTATGATTATGTGACACTTTTGTGACAGTGTGCGTGCTATCATATACGCGAAATATAGTTTTTTATGTAAAACGTATATGTTTACTCGCTAATTTGGAGGATGAATTATGAAAAGAGTAAAGTTGTTTAGAGGCCTTATATTAGCATTAGCGTTCTTATTAGGAGTTGGATCTATTACTACCGCTTTTAATATGAATAGAGACAACTCTGCCGCTAAAGTTGAAGCTGCAGGCTATCCTGATGTTAGAATGGAGTCGGCTTATTTTGATAATTACGGCTTTCAAAGAAGATTTAATAATGGATCTTTTTCTGTTTCTAACTGGTCTCCTTCTGAGGGTACAAATCCAAAAGCGTTTGACGTTGACGAAGGAACAACTTGTACTATCACATACACACCTCCAGCAGGAATTAAGATTGCACAAATTAGCGTATATTTTTATTCCGTTAATCTTGGTTTAAGAGTTAGAGATAATCGTGACCAAACATCATGGAAAACTCTTAGTGTTGAAGCATGTAACTTGGGTTGGAAAGCGTATGCTAAGAACCAACTTTGGAGTGGACCATATGTAATTGAAATTCAAAATTATAATGGTGGTAGCCTTAACCATGTTACCAATTTTGAAATGAATATTTATTACCCTTGGTTTAATGTTTATAAAGATTTTAATGGTAGGCCTGGATTTGATTCATATGAGATTGAGCCCTTTGCTCCATCTCCAAGTGTTCAAGTTTTCCCAACTCCAGCAGCCGCTGCTGGTACTAATACACATACATTTAAATATTGGGCGCTTGATCGTGAAGGTACTCAACGTTTGAATGTAGGTAATAACATTATTTATGGTGAAATGATGTGGGAATACGGCTATATTGGCGTAGGTGGTGCCGTAACAATTTACGCTATTTGGGACATTGACTATCCTGTAATCTTCAACAAAATGGGAGGCACCGGTGGTGTTGACGGAATTATCGTCGAGGACTACTCTCACTTCCCGGATACAATTCCAAATGGCGCCCCGACAAGAGATGACGCTGACTTTGCTCATTACTGGTTATTGCCGGGCGGTCAGGATACCGCAGGTAATACCAGAATGTATATCTCTTACGACGGGGGACCCGATCTTGAAATTACTCAAGAAGGCTCATATCGTACAAAGCCTGAAGGTAAATTTACTTTTTATGCCTGGTGGTTTTATTGGTGTGATGTCTATTTTGACAATAACGGAGGTCCAACTCCTCCTATAACCACAACCTCAAAAATTAGATACCTAAAACCATTGCCTGATATTTCAGGAGAAACAGTACCAACTAGACCTGGATACGAGTTCTTAGGTTATTACGACGCTAAAACTGGTGGTAAACAATATTACGATAAAGACTTAAAACGAACAGATTCTGATTACTGGCTCAAGAATGAAGAAAAACCTGTGTGCTTCTATGCTCAATGGAAAGTTACCTACTTTACACTCAATTATAAAGACGAAGGTGGTGCTTCTTTCTCTGGTGTTCATGAAGATGGATATCCAACAAAGCACACCCCAGGTACAGATACACAATTAAAATCTGCCAGTAAAACTGGCTACACCTTTGGTGGATGGCATTTAAAAAGCGATTGCTCTGATGCTGCTATTACAGTTTTAGGAGCTAACGATTTCACTGACGACATTACTTTATATGCAAAGTGGACTGCTAATACTTATAAAGTGCGTTTCGATTTCCAAGAAGGAACGTCTGAAGTTTCTTACGTTGACGCAACCTTTGGTTCGGATATGCCAGCAGCCACAATGCCAACATATGAAAATCATACCTTTGCTGGCTATTATGATGCCGCTAACGGAGGAACAAAATACTATAACAGTGATGGTTCGAGCGCTAAAGCTTGGGATAAAGCCATTGATGACACAATTTTATATGCGCACTGGACTATCAATATTGATTTAAATATTTCCATGAGCCCAGGATTTACTGGAACATGGGATGGAAATAAACATTGGGCCGTAGTTACCGCTTTTGACGCTGTTAGCGAAGAAGAAATAACTGACGCGACCATTTATTATGGAACAAGCGAAGAATCTTGTAATGATCCTGATTTAAATAATTTCAAATACGATGCAGTTGGTACATATATTGTCTATTTCAAAGTTGTTAAAGACGGATACACAGTAACTCCGGGTAGTAAGACATTTACCATTGGAAAAGCAGAATCTATTGTTGATCCAACTCCAAAAGCAATTACTGGATTAGAGTATACTGCATTAGATCAACAATTAATTGTTGCTGGTGAAGTTGATTATGGTGAAATGCTTTACGCGGTTAGTTTAGAAAATAGCCAAATTCCTGCGGATGACGAATTCCACGCAGATATTCCAATTGGTAAAAATGTTGGTACATACTATGTCTTCTATAAATCTAGTGGAGATAGTAACCACAATCCATATGTTGCTTCCTTATCTAACGTTGTTACAGTGAACATCGCAAGAGTAGATAGAACTGCAGCTACTAACTTAAATAACAATGTCAAAGATTATCTAGAAACACTTGATGATAGATTTACAACAATTCACGACGACTTAGAAGTAAAAAGAGCAGCCTTCGAACAAGACGCTATTGTCGAAGACAATATTACTGCTGCTGCTGTCGAACAAAAAGTCAATGATTTGAAAGCTGAATTAAGCGAGGCTAAAGTCGATGTAACCGAAGTTTTGATTAACGCTATTGGCACAGTCGTTTATCCAGATTCTAACGATGCGATTTTAGAAGCACTTAATTACTATAATGATGTATTAGATGCAGATGAAAAGGCTGCTGTGAATGCTGATCTTGTCACAACAATGAATAATGCTGACGAGTTATATAAAGCTGTTGATGAAATGGCTAAAATCATCGAAAGCATCTCTTCTCCAGAAGATTCTCAAAAATATTACGATGCTGTTGATGCCGCTGAAGAAGCATACAACAACTTAACTCCAGAGCAATTACTAACCTTACAAAATGCGACTGATTTTGACTATGAAAAGAAATTATTAGATAACATCGCCGCTAGAGAAGTAATTGAACTCATTGAAAAGATTGGTGACGTTAAATATAACGGTGGCACAAACGACTCCTTACAAGCAATTAAAGATGCTGAAGAGGCGTATGAATTATTAACTATCGATCAAAAAGCACTAGTTGATTCAGTTAACCACCAAGATTTAGTTAATGATCGTAAAGTTTATGATAGTGTTGACCACACAGTCGAATTGATTAATGAGATTGGAAAGGTCGAAAATTCTAAGGAAACAAAAGATAGAATTGAAGCCGCAAGAGAGGCTTATGATGCTTTAAGTGGTGCTGAAAAAGCATTAGTTAAAGGTTATCAAGATTCTTATAAAACTTTAGACGATGCCGAACAAGTCTATAAAACACTCGTTCTCATTGATAACATCGGTAACGTCGATTATGATACCGATCCAGAAGGAAGAATTGCTCAAGCTAGAGAAGCTTATGATTCTTTAACCGAAGAGCAAAAAGCCCAAGTTGGTGATTTATATCTCAAGATTTTAGTTAAAGCTGAAGCTGATTCTGCTCGTATTACTAAAACAAACACCATTTGGTTAATCATTGGATTAGTCTTATCCTTCTTAGTTCTCGTTGGTGCGTTCTTCTTCATTTTCTTCCTCCTCTTTAAGAGAAGGAAAGACGATGATGATGACGATGATGAAAACAAAAATGAGAAATCATCTTCTAAGAAAGAACCAGTAAAGGTGATGTCTGTTGGTGGTGGTGGTCTTACATTAGTTACTTTAGTAAGTCACTATTCAGACGCACCATGGATTGTTCTATATATCTTTGCCCCTCTTGCTTTCTTAGCGCTTGTAGCGGCGATTGTCCTATACATTCTTAAAAGAAAAGGTAAAGGTCCCTTTGATAAGGATAGATTAGCGAAAAAAGCTGCAGCTAAAGCTGCTAATAAGCCTGTTCTTGCTTCTCAAAAAGAAGATGAAGAAGAAGTGGAGACTGTCACTGATGAAAGAGGGAATGTCTTTCAAATCAGATTTATTAAATCTTTTACCGCAAAACTTATCCAATCTCCTGAAGAGACTAAAAAATACTATGAAGAACTTAAAAATGAAGTTCTCTCTTATAAGAAAACCAATTCTAGAATTAGTTGGCATTATGATGCGGTGAATTCCGGAAGAGCCTTTGTCTTGAAGTTCGCGATTAGAGGAAAGACACTCTGTGTCTATCTTCCTCTTGATGCGGAAAAACAAGAAGAAAAATTTAAAGTCGAGAAGGTTGAGTCTAAAAAATTTGAAGAAGTTCCGTGCTTATATCGTATTAAAGACGATAGAAGATGTGATTATGCAAAAGAACTTATCGCTAAAGTGTGTGAGTCTATGGGCTTAGAAAAAGGAAAAGAACAACACGAAGTGTATTCTAATCTACCATATGAGCCTAATAAACCACTCATTGCTAGAGGCTTAATAAAAGAACAAAAGATCGCGGTTAATAAACCAGCAGAATCAGTTGTTCTTGAATCTAAAGTTAATGCGGATGGAGATGAAATCTTGTTAACAAAAGACGCTATTGGAAACATCTTTGAAATCAGATACATCAAATCATTTACCGCAAAATTATCTCAATCTGAAGATGTGGTAAAAGATTATTATACCGAACTTAAAAACCATGTCTTGTCCTATAAGGATACTCATTCACGTGTTAGTTGGCATTATGACGCCATTAACGTGGGAAGAGACTATGTCTTAAAATTCTCCATCAGAGGGAAGACATTATGCGTCTATCTTGCTTTAGTCCCATCTAAATTAGATGAGAAATATAAAGCCGAAGAAGCTAAAGGTAAGAAATATGAAGACGTACCATGTCTATATCGTATTAAAAACGATAGAAGACTTGGCTACGCTAAAGAATTAATTGATATGCTAATGCGTAAACTTAAGGTTGAACAAGGTGAAATACCAAGCGAAGACTACCATATCAAAAAAGAGTCCACTAAAGCGTTACTCGCTAAAGGCTTAATCAAGGAAAGAAAAACCAAAGTAGTAGATAAGAAGGTCGAAGAACATTACGCTTCTATTAGTGTTACCCAAGCCGATGAAGTGATGTCAGATGAAAAAGCAGAAGCAGCGATTGAAGAAGATGTCGTTTCAAAGAAACGCGAAGGCAAAAAAGAAGTTGTCAATATCGACACCTTGTCTCAACACTACAAAGACGGTGACGTAGTTACTCTAGATTCTTTAATCGAGAAAAAACTCGTTTCTCCTAAAGCAGGATATGTCAAAGTATTAGCTAGAGGAGTACTTGATAAAAAACTTACTGTCGATTTACATGATTACTCGCTTCAAGCCGTTAAGATGATTGTCTTAATGGGCGGTTATGCGAAAAAGATTAAATAATTAATCTTGATTAAAAATTAGTGCTCATACCAAATGGGCACTTTTAATTTGTGTAGAGGTTTTTATTAACTCATTCATTTTAACTTATTCCATCGACACTGTTTAAAATATAGAGATAAAAGTCCTTAAGGTGGCACTATAAATTTTATAAGATCTTTTCTAATAAAAAATATGTTAACTCTGTTACAAATTACTTAGCGACTATTAACTCTGTTACAGTAAGACATTCTGTTTGAAAATGCTCCTGAAATAAAAGGATTTTTTTATTGTCTTGGTTCAAATCTAACTGCATACTTTTGCGAAAAAATATGCAATTAAAATTGATTCACATTTATCCTTATAAAGATCAGCCATACATTGGTCGTGTAGGGAATTATAAAATCAATGCATTGGTCGTGTAGGCAAAAGACAAATACCTTCTAATTAAGAAGGTATTTTTTATTTTGATTATTAGCAATGTGCGTGGTGCTTTTCTTATGTTTGATTTTAAAATTGTAATAGAATAAATATATGCGTGATTCGTTTGGTCGAGAAGTTGATTATTTAAGAATATCTATCACAGATTTATGCAATTTAAGATGCATTTACTGCATGCCCGAAGAAGGTGTAAAAAAGTTTTCGCACGAACAAATCATTTCTCCAGAAAGAATTAAAGAAATTGTTGAAACATCCGTTAAGCTAGGGATTAAAAAGATTCGTCTTACTGGTGGAGAACCTTTATCTAGACGCGGATTAATCGATATCATCAAGTTCATCAAACAAGTCAAAGACATTGAAGAAATATGTTTGACCACAAATGGAATTGGTTTAAAAGAAAAAGCCAAGGAACTAAAAGAAGCAGGAGTGGATCGACTCAATATTTCTTTAGACACCCTTGATGAAAGCAAATACAAATTCATCACAAGAGGTGGAAATCTTAATGATGTTCTTGAAGGTATAAAAGAAGCTCAAAAAATAGGTTTTAAAAACACCAAAATTAACTGTGTTCTTATCGGTGGTTTCAACGATGACGAAATTAAAAAATTCCAGCAATTCTCTGCCGAATTTAAAGTGATTGTGCGATTTATCGAACTCATGCCGATTGGAGAAGGCACTACTTTTAAGAAGAAATCTTTTATCTCAAACGAAGTTGTTTTGAAACAGCTCCCTGATGCAATATTGGATTATTCAGATGGAGTGTCTAGCTATTACAAATTTAAAGATAGTGACGCTAGGATTGGCTTAATTTCTCCGTTATCAAACAAGTTCTGTGAGACTTGTTCAAGAATTAGATTAACTAGTGATGGCAAAATTAAACCTTGCCTACATTCAAAAGCAGAATTTGATTTAACTGGATTACATGATGATGATTTAGTTAACAAAATTAAAGAATCCATTCTTGCAAAACCAAAAGAACATTATCTAAACGAAGAAGGTAAATCTAACTCACTTAGAGGGATGAATAAGATCGGCGGATAAAAATTTCGAAAAAATTTTAGTGCATGCGCGCTATTCAAGGTTAATAGCAGCGCGCCTACGCGAGGAGACCCATTGACAAGGTCTTTTTATTTTTTAAAATAACACCATATGAAACTTGTAAAAACTACTGAAGCTGTTGGTTGTGTTCTTTGCCACGACATCACCCAAATCATCGTTGGTGTTAAAAAAGGACCAGTGTTTAAAAAAGGACATGTTATCACTGAAGAAGATATTCCTGTTTTATTAAGTGTTGGTAAAGATCAAATCTATGTTTTGGATAATGATGAAACAATGATGCATGAAAATGATGCCGCTTACGTATTAGCGAATATGTGTGGCAAAGAAAACATGACTCACAGTGAGCCAAGCGAAGGTAAGATTGAACTTTTCGCTGATATTGATGGCTTATTTCTTGTCGATAATGAAAGACTTACCAAAGTTAATTCTTTTGGAGAAATGATGATCGCGACTCGTCCAAGCGGATTTGTCGTTAAAAAAGGCGATAAATTGGCAGGCACTCGTATCATTCCTCTTGTCATCAAGAAAGATAAGATGGAACAAGTTCAAAAACTAGCAGGGGACAAACCTCTTCTAAGAGTGCTTCCATTACAAAAGAAAAAATATGGACTAATCACAACTGGAAACGAAGTTTTCTATGGACGTATTAAAGATGCTTTCACTCCCGTATTACAGGCTAAACTAGCGGCTTTTGGTTGTGAAATGGTCGAACACGTCATTCTAAATGATGATGACAAAAAGATCACTGAGGCTATTAAGACTATGTTAGCTCATGGAGTTGATATGGTGCTTTGTACTGGTGGAATGAGTGTTGATCCAGATGATAAAACCCCATTAGCAATTAAAAATAGTGGAGTCAATATTGTTTCTTATGGCGCACCTGTACTTCCAGGCGCAATGTTTTTAGTTTCTTACACTAGTGACGGCCGACCTGTTTTAGGCCTTCCTGGCTGCATTATGTATGCAAAAAAGACCATTTTTGATTTAGCGTTACCACGAATTTTAGCCAACGAGCCAATTACTAAAGAATATTTAGCGTCTTTAGGCAATGGCGGTCTATGTCTAAACTGCGATATATGTCATTTCCCAAATTGTAGTTTTGGAAAAGGAGGTCACTAATGTCTAAACTCACTCATGTCGATAATAAAGGAAACGCCAATATGGTGGATGTTTCTAATAAGAATGTTACTTCTAGATACGCTCGCGCTAGTGGATATATTTTTATGAACGAAGAGGCTAAGAAAACAGTTGAAGAGCATTCAAATAAAAAAGGCGATGTTTTAACTATCGCTCAAGTTGGAGGAATCATGGGTGCTAAAAAGACTTCTGATTTAATTCCTCTTTCACACAATATTTCCTTAACAAACGCTAAAGTATTTTTTGAATCCGTTGATGGCGGCTATAAATGCATTAGCGAAGTTAAATGCGAAGGTCAAACCGGAGTGGAAATGGAAGCCTTAACTGCGGTCTCAGTTGCCTTATTAACTGTCTATGATATGGTCAAAGCCGTCGATAAAAGAATGATCATTAAAGATATCCACTTAGAAGAAAAAAGCGGTGGAAAGAGCGGGGATTTTAAGTTCTAATGGCGAAAATTACGGCGATTTGTGTATCCGAAAAAAGAGGGCTTGAGAAGCATCCAATTTCTGAAGCAACTTTAATTGCAAATCACGGGATTAAAGGTGACGCTCACGCGGATAATTGGCATCGACAAATCTCTCTTCTTTCTAAGCAAGACATAGATGATTTTAAAGCTAGAGGAGCAGAACTACACGATGGTTGCTTTGGTGAAAACTTAATTATTGATGGTTTAGATGTATCTCATCTTCCTATTCAAGTTAGATTAAAAATTGGTGATGCTGTTCTTGAAGTTACTCAACACGGCAAGGAATGCCATACGCATTGCCAAATATTCCATAAAATGGGTGAATGCATTATGCCTGTCAAAGGAACATTCACAAAAGTTATCAAAGGAGGAGTCATACATATTGGAGACGAAATCACAATGATTGAACAAAATACAAACTTAACTGCAGCGGTTATCACTTTATCAGATCGTTGTTTTAAAGGTGAAAGCGAAGACTTAAGTGGTCCTCTTCTAAAAGAAGAATTAGAAAAAGCAGGCTTTGAAATTGCCGAAACAATCCTTATCCCAGACAGTAAGGAAATGTTAAAAGCCGCTTTAATTAGATTATGTGATCAAAGAGAAGTAAATTTAATTCTCACAACCGGTGGAACTGGTTTTGCACCTAGAGATATAACTCCTGAAGTAACTCTAGAAGTTATTGAAAGAAACGCTCCAGGAATTTCTGAAGCAATTCGTGCTGAAAGTTTGAAATTTACTAAACACGCTATGTTATCTCGAGGTATAAGTGGAATTAGAGGCAAATCTTTGATCATTAACTTGCCTGGAAGTCCAAAAGCATGCAAGGAGAGTTTGGACGTATTTTTAGAACCTTGCAAACATGGGTTAAAACTCCTAAAAGGAGAGAAGGTAGATAAATAAATGAAAAGACATTTACAAATCTTATGCTTGGCAGCGTGCTCAGCTACGATGCTAGGCGGTTGCAGCAAGAAAACTGAAATCAATGTTTTCGCTGCAGCATCAATGACTGAAACTTTGAATCAAATCAAAGCGAAGTACGAGGAGGCCAACAAAAACGTTGTCGTCAATTTGAACTTAGATTCATCTGGAACTTTGAAAACGCAAATTGAAAACGGCGCAGATTGCGACTTGTTTGTTTCGGCTGCTCCAAAACAAATGAACCAACTTCAAGAATTAGGTTTGGTCAACGTCGAATCAAGAGTGAACTTACTCGAAAACAAGGTTGCTTTAGCAACTTCTCAAACCAATTCCAAAAACGTCTTAAGTTTCGATGATATGGCGGCAAGACTTGCTGGTGAAGATGGTTTTATCTTAGGCATGGGCAACGCTGATGTTCCAGTCGGACAATATACCCAAAAGATTCTTGCTTATTATAGCTTAGTAGAAGCAGATTTAGCAGCCGCTGGTAAAATAAGCTATGGAAATAACGTTAAAGCTGTTACTACAGCAGTCGCAAACGAAGGCGTCGCTTGTGGTGTTATCTATCAAACAGATGCATTCTCTGCAAATCTTCACGTCGTTGCAACTGCCACTAAGGAAATGTGTGGACAAGTCATTTATCCAGCAGCTTTAATGACAAACGCCAAACAAGGCGAAGAAGCCAACAAATTCTTCGATTATCTTAAAGGCGAAGAAGCTATGGCTATTTTTGAATCCGTTGGATTCTCGAAAATCGCTTAAGGAAAGTTATGGATTTATTCCCACTTTGGAACTCATTACGAATTGCGGCTATTAGCTCAGTAATCATTTTCTTCCTGGGAATATTTTTAGCTTACTATATTTCAAAATTACCAAAGGTGGCGAAAGGACTATTAGATGTGGTGCTCACCCTTCCTTTAGTCCTTCCACCTACGGTGTGTGGTTATTTTCTCGTTTTAGCGTTTGGTAATCAATCTCCAATCGGACAATTCTTAAACAATGTCGGTTTCCCATTTTTCATGTCTTGGAGAGGAGCGATACTTGCTTCTGTCTTGGTCGCGTTTCCATTAATGTACCGCACAACTAGGGGTGCGTTTGAATCTTTTGACGATGATCTTGGAAATGCCGGAAGAACGCTTGGATTATCAAACACTTATATTTTCTGGAGAATTAGACTTCCTTATTGTAAAAATGGAATTATTGCTGGTTTAGTTCTAGCATTTGCTAGAGCCTTAGGAGAATATGGCGCGACAAGTATGTTTGTTGGCTATATTCAAGGTAAAACTGCGACGATTTCGACTGCCGTTTATAACTATTGGACAATTGGCGCGAATGATATGGCGCTTATTTGGGTGTTAATAAATATTACTATCTCAATTGTTGTCTTAATGGCGGTCAACCTTTTCGAAGGAAAAAAGAAAGGAAACAAACGTGTCAATTAAAGTTAAAGCCTATAAAGATTTTGGTTCTTTCGTTCTTGATGTCGATTTTGAATTCGAAAAAGATACGATTGCTCTTTTAGGCGCGTCCGGATCAGGAAAGACGATGACTTTAAAAGCGATTGCAGGAATTATCAAACCAGATAGAGGTTATATTTCTATTGATGGACACGTCGTGTTTGATTCAGAAAATAAAGTCAATTTAGCCCCTCAAAAACGTAATGTCGGTTACTTGTTCCAAAGCTATGCTTTATTCCCGAACATGAGCCTAAAACAAAACGTTTTGTGCGGTATTAGGAAATATCATCTAGACAAAGAAGAACAAGAGAAGCGTTTTAAAGACATTGTAAGAATTCTTCAACTTGAAGGATTAGAAGAAAGAAAGCCACATCAACTTTCCGGCGGACAACAACAACGCGTGGCGTTGGCTAGAATTCTTATAGGTAATCCTGATATTCTTCTTTTTGATGAACCTTTCTCAGCGCTAGATGAATATCTAAGAACAAGATTACAACTAGAAACAAAAGAAATTATTAGAAAATATAATATTCCATCAATCCTTGTTTCTCATAACCGTGATGAAGTTTATTCTTTAGCGGAGCAAACTGCCGTTATCGATCAAGGAAAAGTAGTGGTCAATAAACCAACAGATGCTTTGTTTGAAAATCCAGAATATTTAAAAGCATCGATTTTAACTGGTTGTAAAAATCATGATTCCATTAAAGTAAAAGATAAACAAATCATTTTTGATGAATGGGGTATCATCGTTAAAAAACCAAAAGAATTTAGTGATGATATCAAGTATGTCGGAGTAAGAGCCCATTCATTTTCTCCAAGTGAAAAAGAGAACTCTAATGAAATCATTATTAAAGAAGTGATGGAACAACCTTTTGAAAAGTTAGTGGTGTTCCGCTTCAAAAAACAAAAAGAAGGTTCGAAAGACCTTTATTGGTTAGTGGATAAAAAGGTTGACACTAAAAAGGTTTCTCGCCTCGGATTTAAAACTAGTAAAATATTGTTACTGATGTAAATTATGATCGATATCTACGAAAAATTAGCAGAACTAAAAAAAGACGGACAAGACGCTGTAATTATTACCGTGACTAATAAAGAAGGCATGGGTCCTTGCGATGTTGGAAAAAAACTCATCGTTGGTTCAAACGGCAAGTTTTTTGGCACCATCGGTGGTGGTTCTATAGAACACTATGCGATAGAAAAAGCTAAAAAACTACTTATTGAAAGAAAATCACTTTCCGAGAACTATGTTCTGAATGATAAAACCATTGAAGTTAATAAAGGCGATATTAAATTGAATATGGCTTGTGGCGGTTCCACAACTTTGTTCTATGAATTTATTGGCCCTAAACAATATGTTTATATCTTTGGTGGTGGTCATTGTGGGGCAGCTCTTGCTAGAGTTCTTAAACCATTAGGTTTCTACACAATTATTATTGATAATCGAAAAGAAATCATTGATGGTTTAGATGATTCAGCAAATGAAAAAGTCTGCGATGATTTTGTCGATTATCTTTCCAAAAAAACTTTAAGAGACAATTGCTATATAGTGGTAGCCACTCCAAGCCATATTTCTGACTATGATGTACTGGACAAAATTTTAGAACTCAAACTTAAACCAAAATATTTTGGAATGCTTTGCTCTAAAAAGAAAATTGCAGATTATCTTAACAAAGTTCATGAAAAATATGGAAATGATATAGATTTGTCAAACTTCTATTCTCCAATTGGATTACCTATTGGAGGAGACTCTCCAGAAGAAGTTGCTATCTCAATTGCCTCAGAAATTCTTTCTATTTACTATGATAAAGCTGACATTAATTATCACATGCGAGATTTGACTAAAAAGTAAATAGATTATAACTGAGTTCAATAAAAAGACAGCCTTAGGCTGTCATTATTTTTATTTCATATATCTTTCAGGATGTTTAAGCTGTTTTTTGTAGTTGCGTTTAAGTCTTTTTAGAAGTTTTTTATCTTTCTTTCTTGGCTGAAGTGTATGGAGATCTTTGCCTTCCTTTTTCTCGTTATAAGCATCGATGAACATTTGCTCTAAAGCATCTACTTGATTTTCTAATGCATATTTCTTTGAATGCTCTAAATATTGTTCTCTAAGTTTCGCTGTTTCTTCTGGATGTTCATAGAACCACTCAATCTTTTTAGATAAATCTTTAACGGAGCCGTGTTTGAACAAACAATGCTCTTTATCTATCGCAAAATCTTTGGTGGCACATACTGGGTGGTTAGAAATTAATGGAACTGTTCCGCACGCCATCGCCTCAATACAAGAAATACCTTCAATTTCATAATCAGAAGCATGAATGTATAAATCGATGTAGTTAAGTGTTTCTCTTAATTCTTCTTGCGAACAGAATTTAATAATTAATGGATTAGCCAGTTTGACCTTTTTAGCTAAGCGAAGATATCTATCGTGGTTTGGACCTTGCCCGCATAAAACGATTTGAATGTCTTTGTTATATTTTGATTTCGCGACCGCTTTAATGATGAGATCTTGACGCTTCTCATCGGCAAGTCTTCCTGACATACAAACAACAAATTTATCCGCGAATTGCTGTGGTTTTTTCGTATCTATCACATGGAAAAATGAGTTAACACCGTTGGAAATAACGCGTGGAACACAGTTCTTAAATTTTGAATTAATCATGATATCCGCTGCCATTTGTGAAGGGCAGTGAATGTATCTAATATTTTCGTAATAATATTTTTTGCAGCAATGAAGAATGATGCCGTTAATTAATTTTGACCAACCTAAGTGAATTGCAGCGGTGTAGTTTTGCGGAACAGTGTGAAATGCCCCTGTGACTGCAATACCTTTTTCTTCGGCGATCAAGCGACACATATTCGATAATTTGAAGGGAAGGAAGGTATGAACAACATCTTGACCTTCGACTGCTTTATACAAGGTGTCATAAATCATTTTGCAAAGGATGAAACCATCTTTAACGATGTTTTTATCCGCTAAAGGCATCTTATATTTTGGAAGACCATAATATCTATGATATTTTTCTCCAACGATTCGGTCGCAACCAACTATAGTTACTTCGTGGCCTTTCTTTTCAAGTTCTTTAGCAAAACGAACACAAGAAGCAGTAGTGCCATTCGTTGGTTGATTGGCACATTCAAGGACAAACAATATTTTCATAGCGAGCATTATAACAAATATTTAGCCTTTTATTAATAAGTGATATCGAAACACTAGTTTGCTATAATCTTTACGATGAGCTTGAATAAATCATTTAACCCAAGAGCGAATTTCCCATATCCAGAAAATACTGATGGTCATTATCTTGAAGTTAAGAAAGATGATGGCACCATTTTTGATAAGGATTATCCCTACATTGATTATTCTAAGTCTTTTAAATTCAAAAGATTTTGGGTTAGATTTCTTCTTTATATTATCGTCTTCCCTTTCTCATATATCCGTATGGGATTAAGAATCAGAGGCAAGAAGAATATTCGAAGGAATAAGAAGCTATTAAAGCAAGGCGCAATCTCAATCGCGAACCACGTCAATATGTGGGACTATATCGCAGTCATGAACGCAATTAAACCATTTAGACCATATCTTTTAGCGTGGAATAAAAACGTCTCTGGCGAATCTGGACCTTTAGTGAGGCTAGTTGGAGGTATTCCAATACCAGAAAACGATCCTCAGGCTACAATTGCCTATATTGATGCTTTAAAAAAGATGTTTGATGAAGGCGGATGGCTCCATATTTACCCGGAGGGTAGCATGTGGGAATATTATCGTTATATTCGTCCATTTAAAAAAGGCATCGCTCATTTAGCGAGAATGTCACATAAGCCAATTGTTCCGATGGGTTTTTCCTATCGAAAAGCATCGTGGCTTAGAAGAAAATTATTTAAGCAACCGGCAGTGTTTAATCTTTGCATTGGCGAACCTTTATTTTTAGATAATTCATTAAGCGGGCCTGAGCAAGAAATCGACCTCGTAAAAAGATGTCATAAAGCCGTTTGTGACCTCGCTGGGATTAGCGAAGAAGAAAACGGATATGAACCTGTTTTCAATTTTGATAAAAGAGTAGATTTTTAATTTTTAGCGGGTTATTGCAGTGATTTTTGAGGTGACGAATATTACCTCTTTTTTATTGTCTTAGCCCAAACACTTCATTAAGAGATAAAACATTTCATTAATTGAAATATTTTCGCTATAATGATTAATACTATGGCCGACAAGAAAGATTTCGAATCTTTTAGTGAAAATCGGATTCCCGAAACATTTTCGTTTTCTGAAAAGGAAAATCAAAAGCAACTTTTAAGCGATGATTTCGTTTTCAAAATGGAAGATAACACTAAACAAGAAGGCTATGACGTAAATAAGTTTGATTTAGGTGAAGAAGACAATAAAGTTAAACCTGCTAAAGATGATAACTTCGATGATATAAAAGAAGCCGCTAGTGAATCTAACACTACTGAAAGCACTAGTGAAGCTACGACATCAACTCCTTCATCTCCTGCCGCGTCTTCAAGCGGTGGTGCTGCATCTTCATCTTCTGGAGCGGCTATCGGTAGTTCTGTTTCAAGTACAGTTGCGACAGTTGCTGCTACAACTACAGCTGCTGTTGTTTTAGTTGTTGGTGGTGGTATTGCCTTAGGTCAAACCTTAGAAAGACCACAAATTTGTGAATTTAATGAAATCTCTTTAGTGGAACGCTCAATTTCTTTCACCCTTTCGGTCGGAAATGATCAAGCGAAGATTGATGCTGGTGAAGAAGACACTGAGTGTGATATTCGTGTAGAACTTAGATGTCCAACCAATGAAGATTTCCTTAAAGAAGTTCCTACTACTCACTTTGGAAAAGTGACTGGTGAATTTACTGATCTTGAATACGATACCGAATATCTTTTAGATGTTCGTCAACATGTCATGTTATCTGCTGAGGCAGAATCCCTTTTAGATAAGCCTATCTCTCTAAGAACTGCTAGTAATCCGGTTCAACCAGAACCTGAACCAGAGGAATTAATTAATTCAATCGCAATTTACAAAAATGTTAACCCAATGGGTGGAGAAACTTACTCCGCTGAAGTTAATTATCAAACAGCAGTTCCAACTTATAGTTCATACTGCATTGGTTTAATGGAAACCAGTTTAGTTAAACCTGCCGATAACACTAGTGGAACCGAAACCACAGGTGGTACAGAAACCACAAGTGGAGATGGTGGAGGCGAAATTGTTCCAGATGAAGGCG
>Ga0310786_10003473_pt1 | contig 22893 bp, 41 predicted proteins | sample AusTroGonzalo_MG_FD_203881 | JGI IMG/M metagenome (GOLD analysis project Ga0310786, IMG submission 203881) | Bovine rumen microbial communities from tropical cattle in Woodstock, Queensland, Australia - Gonzalo_03 (v2) (version 2) | ecosystem: Host-associated > Mammals > Digestive system >...
TTTTATAATATTCCCAGTGTCTAAGAAAAGTTTCAGTATCTACAAAATTACCTTTAAAAAAATCACTAGCATTTTCTTCTGCTGGATGTCGCCGAAGTTTTTCAATAATTCTAATTTCGTCCTCAGTAATTTTTTCAAAAAGCATAAAATTATCCTCTTCTTATTTTTTATCTCTATAAATATTATATAATATTTTTTTATAAAAATAAAAGGAGAGCTCTTTGCTCTCCTTAAATTCTTTTAATTATCGACTTTTTCGGTCTTATTGTGTGGAATATTATCTCCCTTTTGGTTCATTAGCATCATCATTAGAAAAAGGTCTTTATTATTACTCTTGTTTCCACTCATAAGAGCATACATCATCATAGGATTATTCATAAAATCCTGACCCTGATTCATCATCAGAAAAGGCAGAAAATCAAGATCTTCACCTTCTCTATCGCCCATCATAAGGAATGGAAGCATATTGCCAAAGGGATTTTTTGGATCGGCTTTAATCTGACTGAAATCAATCAGAGATACAATTTTGGTCGCAAAAGAGAAACCAAAGGGCGACTTAATAGGAAGAATATCCATTACAACGGCACCATCATAACTAATTACTTTAATAGTGCCATCTTTATTGATGCCTTTTACGAATACCGGTCTAGAAGAATGAATAATTATGTCGCCGGCGTTCAGAGTTTCGATTGCCGCAGGCATTTTATAAAGGAGGTTTTTAATAGAAAAATTAAAAATTTCTACATTGATAAGTTCCCCAGATAGACTGTCATAAGCAATCCATCCGTTTTTGGAGGTGTCGATTGCAAGACCATAAGGACTCATACGATAATGATTGTCATTTACAGGCCCAAAATCAAAATTAAACATTTTAGACATTTCACTCATTTTATTAACCTCTTTTTTATTTATTTCATCTAAAACTTGTTTTTTAATTTCATCTTTTAAATTAGAAAAAGAATATGCTAAATTAGAAAAAGAATGCGCTGTATTAATAGTAGCAGTATTAAATTCAGACCAAGTATCTCCTGTTTTTATATAAGCATTTGAAATAGTGCCAATATTTGTATTTAACGCTGATGAATCTGAAATAACACAAGTATCAGTAGTAATTGTTTTATTATTATTCAATATAGATGAATTTGAAATAACATTATTACTGTTATTAGAAGTTGTAGTTGTTGTATATGTTGAAGTAGTATTAGCAGTATTTTTTATATGGTTTTGATATTCTTTAATAATACGGTCGTATAAAAACTGTCCAAAAGAACCATCGTGAGGATTATAACAATTAAGAAATCTTGGATAAGAATCTTCTTGTGCAGTATAACAAACTCTACTATTAAAATTTGAATCAACATCTATAATTAAGGTTTTTGCGGTATGTAATAATGTTCGCCAATCACTATATTTTAATCCTTTATAAAGTTTATTTTTTACTTCATTATCAAATGCTTCCAATAAGGTTTTTTTACTATAATAATGTTCTGACTTATCATTACAATTGTTGCTATTCTCATCGTCAAAGAACAATTTCACTTTTTACATCACTTGCCTTTTTGTTTTGTTTCTCTACATCTTGTAAGTATTGTTTGTTTAATTCCTTTATATTGTTTTAATTCTTTAATAGTACCAGTAATAGTATGACGACTTCCTACTTCCCAATTTCTTGCGGTTGTAATCCAAACAAAACAATTATTAGCATCATCACGCATAATATGCATATAACTAATGCCATAATATCCTTCTAATGGAATATTTTTTTCAATGGTAATAGTAGTTGTAATTTTATCACCAATGTTGCCTTGATATTCACTAGGGTCAGCCCCATAGAGCACTGATTCTACCGCCGCAAGCACTTCATTTTCAGGTTTTAATTTTTCATCATCTTTACCGACTAAATCCCAAGATAGTTTTAAAGGCTCAATGTCTTCTGGAAGGTCATTGGGAAGTTCAAGTGTAGAAGCAAAATACCAACCCCACCAACGAGTATAACGAGCTTCACTATGAATAAAATAGTCTTTATGAGGATAAGTATCTCCTTTAAAGATGGTAATATATCCTTTATCAAATCCTAAAACTTCTTTTTGAGGACGATAATATGGGTCATCCTTTTTAATAACTATTTCATTAGGATAAAGTCGAGCATATTCGCGGTCAGAATACCATCTAACCTGACGGATTGCGCCAGTCTTAGTTCTTACTTTTACATATTGACGGCCAGAAACAGTATAAACATTTTCAACTATTTCAAGGGATTGAAAAGATTTTGCGACTGGCATAGTATCACTCCTTAATTTTTATCTTTTTATCTTTTCTATATATATTATATTATAATTTTTATAAAAAATCAATATTAGTATTTTATGGTTGCCGAAAAGGTTGATTTTATTAAAAATAAATGATATAATATATATAGAAAAAGTAGAAAGGATTAGAAAAATGAGTTTTTTAGCAGGAATGATGATTGCGCTGGGATGTATTTTATATATAAATATAGGTGGAGTGGTTGGCGCATTCTGTTTTGCTATTGGATTAATGTCCGTAGTAATGTATAAAATGAGATTATTCACGGGTAAGGCTGGTCTTTTTATTAAAAAAGAAATCGCTGGATGGGACCTTTTCGCAATTTGGTTTGGAAATTTAGGTGGGGTTGCGGTAATAGTTCTTTTGGCTAATTTTTTGCCCAATTACGGGGATATTGTAATTTCGTGTCAAAAAATTATGGCTTCTCGTGAATAGGTAGGATATTTGGGTTCAATTTTATTGGGTATTCCGTGTGGAATGTTAATGTATATGGCAGTTAGTATATCTGATTGGGAGCCTATGCGATTATTTTATATATGTATGTGTGTAGTAGCATTTATTATGGGTGGATTTTACCATTGTATAGCCGATATGTTTTATACATTAAATGGCGCGCAGACTCCGCACTAGTATTTTAATGTTCTTTTCGTGACGGTAGGTAATTTCTTGGGATGTAATTTAATACCGTTATTATAGCGAGATTTTAAAGAAATTATATCAAAAAAGGTTTAAGGGTAAAAAAACTCTTAAACCTTTTGGAGTATTCTTCGAAAAACGACAAAAAAATACGATTTTTTACGAATCTTTTATTCTAGAAACACAATCGTCGCAATAAAAATGGTTTTTATCTTCTTTTACCTCGATAATAGGGTCTATTATAGCGCGACCGCAAATTTCGCAATTATACACTTGATTTTTAAATTTATATTGAGGACAAGAACTTTCTGGTTCTATTTTACCTCGCATAGCAGATACCATAATCTAACACGAATGCGCCGTGGGGTTATATAAAGCGCATTCACCGCAAGTCATATAAGTCATTTAGATTCTTCTTTATTATTGGGGTCATAATTTACTGCTTTATCTTCTATAATAAGGTCTGCTATGAAATTAGAAACTTCAAAGAGTTGTATAGAATCGCCAACGCAATGGATTTCTATGCTTTCAACATCATCTATATATTTATCTTCTATATATTTTACTGCCGCCGCAAATGACTCTGCGTAAATAAGGACATTTAAAGGTTTAAAAGAACCTGAAAATTCATCAAAATAAGTAATTTTAATAACAAAGGGGCACATAATATTTTCTCCTTTTCTTTTTATATAAATATTATATCATATTTTAAAAATAAAGTCAAAAAAGGTAAAAATTAATAGTGAGTTATAAAATAGGTAAAAATTTTAGGTAATTTTTAATAGTTTGAAATGAAAAGGGTAAATTTTTAAAATTTACCTATTTTAATTTTCTTATATAAGTAGGAGGGATGTAAATGGAAGAAAAAAGATTTCCAGCTAATACTTAGATGGATGTATTAACATTTTTAAATGATAAATAGATTAATGGGGAATTATATGCTTATTTATAGAGTATAAGTGATTATTTGGTTATTGATAAAAATTTTAATTTTTATTCAACTTATGTATCTAAAAAGAAAATGCCGACGCAGAAAAAAATATGCGAGTTGCTGGGTATAGGGAGCCCTAAGACCCTGCGCAAGAGTCTTAATTACCTGTGTGAGAGGGGGTATTTAATCCCTGGTGGTACTTGTGAAGATGATAAAGATATTGCTTATTTTCTTCCTGAAATGGAAGATATTTATTTTTTAATTCCTTTAAAAACTATTTAGTATTTAAGAGATAATTGTAAGGAACATATTTTTAAGATTTATATTTATTTAGGTTAGAGATATAAAATGGCGAAAAAAGAGAATAGGTATTATGAGTTTTCATTAAAGGAAATTGCATAGCATATTGGAATTAAAATAGAAAATTATTCAAGGGGTTATGAGGTTGTTAATAATGCTTTGGATTTATTAGTAAATAGTGGTTTAATAGATTATATAGGGTATTTTGAGAATGGAGTTAATCATAAAAAATTAACGAAATTTAGTTTTGAATATTGGAGTAGAAATGGGTAAATTTTAATAGTGTGTTTTAAAAAGGGTAAAATTTAATATGGGGTAATGAAAAAGGTAAAAATTAATAGTGTGTTTTAAAAAAGGTAATTTTTAATAGTTTGAAATAAAAATGCCAAAATGGGTAATTTTTAATAGTGAGTGATAAAAAAGGTAATTTTTAATAGTTAGTGATGAAAGAATTAAAAGGGTAAAATTTAATAGTGTGTGATGAAAATGGGTAAATTTTAATAGTTCGGGTGGGTAAATTTTAATACCTTCGCGCAATTAAAATGGGTAAAAAATCATAGATTATCTAAGTATAGAAAGTAATATACAAAGTATATATAGCGTTTTCTAAAATCTTGGCCGCTACGCGTCCAAGCTTTATAGAAAACTTAGGGGTGGTTTTGGGTAGAGTAGAGAGGAACTGGGGGAGAATTGAAATGAAAATGGAGCGAAGTAGAGGTTTTGAGGAATGAAATGAAAACTGAAATGAAAATCCGAAATTAAAATAAAAAAAAGATAGTATGGTGGATACTATCTTTTAGTTGTTTATGATTATATTTATAAAGAATAGTTATAGGTATAAGTTATACGAGGGGGATAGATATTATAGAACTATATAAGTTAAGTATAAATTATATAAAGAGTATGAGAAGTATAAATTATAAATATTATAAATTATATAAATTATAGATTATAAGAATTGTATAAAGAATATAAGGGGCATAAAAATTGTGAGGATTGTGGAGAGTGAAAACTGTGGAAATTGTGTGAAGGGTGTGGCCCCCGGCCGGAAACACATATTTTATTTTTCTCCGAGACCGTTTTCGTTATCATTCTCTCACAAATTTGTTCAAAAACTCTTCTAACGGGTCAAAATGCTCGTCAGAACGCTTCACCGCACTTGCTTCTTGGTCAACTGCTAAAGATTCAAGATATTCTTTATATTTATTAAATTCATTAATACCATCTTCTACTGATTCTTTAATATCTTTTACATCAAAATTATCAAAATCATAATTTAATCCATAAATTTTAAAAATTTTCTTAAAATCATTAAATAAATTTTCATATAATTGATTTTTTAATGCTTCTTTTGCCTCAGCTTCTGCCTTCAATTGCTCTTGCTCTTGGAGGTATTGATTGTTTGCAAGATTAATATCACTGGTTATTTGTGCGGTAATGGTTTCAATGCTTTCACCGGCTTTAAGGCGAGCGTAAATGTCGTCTTTATAGTTATATGTTGCCATTATATTTTATCCTTTCTATATATTTTATATATATATTATATAAAAAATTTTTTTAAAAGTCAAGTACTGCGCCCTTGCTCTCAATTTTGTTAGCTATTGGAATAGTTAAAATTTATTTCGTGAAGAAATTGTCATAAAATTAGTTTTGACAAGCGTAGAGTATAGCAAAATTGATAAATTTGCTTATAAAAATGGGCTCGGAGAGATTTAATTTTTCTATAAAAGTTAGATATTTTGCGGTTTCCCCGACCGGATGCGTGTTTTTTTTAATTTTTTTTTATATTATAACATATTTTTTTATAAAAATCAAGTTTCCGGCCGGTTTTTTTTATTAAAATTTTATTAAAAAAATGCGAAAAAATAAAAAATTTTTAAAAATTTTTGTCGTTTTTTTATATTATAACATATTTTTTTATGAAAAGCAAGGCCAAAAATGCGTTTTTTTTATAATAATTTTTATTTTTATATGATTAATCTGTTTTGTCCCGCCACAGCTATGAACGAAAACTTAGCATATGGGGCAAACTCCGACCGGACGTCCGACCGGGCGGGGAACATATGGGGTGGGTGTTTTCAGGAAAAATTCATATGGTCGCATATGTCGCTCGTGTGAACAAAAATTTTGCATATGTGGGTCTGGGGGGAAAACACGGACCAGCTGCCTGCGTCAGCGGCCCGGTCAGCCATTAAAGGAGGTATTTTAGCCCGGGCGCAGGAGAGGATTACCGTAGTTCCCTCTCCAAAATTTCATACATAATTTCATCTGCGAAAAAGGTGGTATAACGGCCATCTTTTTCAACTTCAATGCTCCATCCATATTTCAGGGTGTCCTTCCATCGCAGGATAGTATAGCCCTGTCGCAAAATTTCTTGTTCAATTAGTTCTTTCATTTGATTTTCCTCCAAATTCGGCCTTTAAGGATTTAATTCAAACATAGATTTGAAATAGCGACCAGGTTCAAAACAGTGCTCTTCTTCATCATCGGCCTCATTGTTAGGAGGCATTACAGGCTCATCATTGATGATGTGATAACCCAGTTCGAGAAGTATGGGCTCACCATTAATGAAACGATAACCCAGTTTAAGAAGTTCTTGTTCGTCCTCGTGATTATCGTAGCAAATGTAATCTTCACCTTTCTCCCAAAAGAGAGCGAAGTCATCACATTCTTGGAGGGGGTCGTTGTCAGGATACATCATACAGATACAATTGGCATCAAAATAGGGGCAATCCCACGCATTAACGGGACAATGAATGTGCGGTTTAGCCATTTTTTGAAAACTCCTTTCTAAAATCCTATTCTGCGGTTGTAGTCTTTATACATCAGCGAATAACTCAATCCATCACTATTCTGTTCATACACTTTAATTTCTTCTGCGTCAGGGGTATTTTCATAAGCCAACTGCCATTCGGCAACACCCTGTAAATCTTTTTCAACAGAGAAAAAAACTTCATCACCAACTTTAACACTTACCATAAACGCAGTTTTAGTATTTTTCATTTTTTTTGTATCTCCTTTCTTTTTCTATAATCATTATAACAGAAGTCTTTTGATTTGTCAATGGTTTTTCAAGAAAAAGTTTTTGTAAAAAAATCCTGTTAAATGACCCATAATTAATCCTATTTTATAGAAGACATTAATAATAAACATTTTTTTTATCTCCTTTTCTTTTGTGATTTAATTATAGCACAGGTATCGGTGTTTGTCAATAGGTTTTTGAAAAAATTGCGCCCGGGCCTTAACCCTCCTAGCAGGGCTAAGAGGGATAAGGTCAGAAAGTGAGAAAAGAAAGGAGTTAGAAGGTTTTGGTGGGAATGGTGGGAGTTGAACCCACAACTTACGGATTAAGAGTCCGTTGCTCTACCTTTGAGCTACATTCTCATAAGTTAGGGGAGGGAGAACCCTCCCCCTTGCTTCTTACTCCGCAACAGGGGCGAAGTAGGTCTTACGCTTGGCGGAGTGCTTGGCAACCTCACCAGCAATCACAGCCTGCCGAAGCAGAGCGGAAACATACTGGTTGGAGCGACCTTCAACCGCAGGACAAGCCTTCAACAGGTCAGAGCAAGTGAAGCCTTCACCCTCGGCATTGGCGTTGATGAACTCAACGAGAGCCGTACGAATAGCGGAGTTTTCAACCTGCTTGGCAGAGGGCTTACGCTCACCAGCAGACCGCTTTTCCAGAGAGGCAATCATAGTCTCAATCTTTTCCTTGACCTCGGCGGGCAGTTCGCAGTTCTCGGCAACATAGCACAGAGCCTTCTTGTTAGTCATCTTGGTAGTCATAGTATCAACCCTTTCTGGTGTCGGCCACCACCCTGATTTTTTTTTATTTGTCAGAGGGTTTTTGTTTTCCCTCACTGACATCTTTATTATAACAGATGGGGAGGAGTTTGTCAAGAGGTTTTTGAAACTTTTTTTTAAAAACTTTTTGACGGTCATCGACAGTTTATTATGTTTTCTTTGATTTCTCTTTCCTCTTGACGACTTTATTATATCATACTTTTGGAGGCTTGTCAAGGGGTTTTTTAGATTTTTTCTAAAAAAGTCAATCTCAAGACGCCCTGCCTTTTCGGCTCTTAGAGGAGGGTTTCACTCACTGCCCCCTTGACGATTATAGTATAGCATACCTCTTGCCGAATGTCAATACTTTTTTTAAAAAAAATTTTTTGTGGCAAAAGCCCTGCTAGACGGCCTGCGGCCCGGGCGAAAAACCCAAAATTAATTAAGAGTTAATTTTGAGTTATCTGGATCATCAATATCTAATTGATAACACATTATTTCTATCATTTTTATAAATTCATCTTCAAGAGTTCTACCCCAAAGCCATTTTTCATACTTTGGCATACTTGTAATGAAATTAAAAATGTAGTCGTAAAATTTATCATTAATAAGTTTTTGCGAGGTTTCAGAAATTTCACGACCACGTGGCCCAGATAGCTTTACCATTTTTTAATTCTTGCCTCCGAACATTTTTTCCCAGCAATCGGGACAGATACCGCTAATGAGAAATTCTCTCTCTTCTGCGGTAAGATAGGGGAAAGCGTTTTGTACCAACTCTCCACCTTTCCAGTTCCAATAGTCGGCTTCACTGACCCTTACATCGTGATACTTACCACAGAAGGGACATTCACAACCTACATAAACGGCATCATTAAACATTTTTTTATCTCCTTTCTTTTTGTGATTATAGTATAACATACCCTTTTGAATTTGTCAATACCTTTTTTCAATTTTTTTAGTTAGTTATAACTAACCGCCCGGGCGAAATAAAAGACGATTTTAAATCGTCTTTTATTCATAAAAATCTTCAAGTTTTATTAGTTCAGCAACAAGTTCCCCAGTAAGAACGCTTAAATCATAATCAGTTGTTTTTTCATGCAGTTGGTTAATAATATAAAATGCATTGTTTAGAGTGTTTTTTTCTTCTTCATCAAGTCTAATTTGTTCAACCTGAATAAGTTCCATTTTTTATTTCTCCCTTCCAAAGAAAATTGGTAATAACATCATAAATAACAGAATTAACAAAGCAAAACAAAGACCAGCATCCATTTTTTTTATCTCCTTTTCTTTTGTTATATTAATGTATGTATTTTATTTTTCCATTAAGAACATACATAACACGCTCTAAACCATCATACTCATCAATAGCCCAATCTGTTGCTTCATCAGGAATTTCAACAACTCTAAGTTTTGAATAATCATTACTGACCCAGTAAGAATTTTCTTCTACTTTTTGAATAAAAAGTGGATTTGTGCGAAGGTCAAACTCATTAATCCATTCGTCATTGAGTTTTTCAGCAAAGAAATGGTATGCCTCATCAGAAAGACCAAAACCACCATAACATGCATTAATAACTATTTTCATTTTTTTATCTCCTTTTCTTTTTCTATCTTTATTATAGCAGAGTTTGTGGTGATTGTCAAGAGAAAAGTTTTCCGCGGACACTTTCAATACTTTTATTTACTCGCCGTTGCTGTTATCTTTCCTCTTGACAATTATAGTTTATCATAGAAAGTTAAAAATGTCAATAGTTTTTTTCAAAAATTTTTTTCGGCCCGGGCGCAAATCAGGACTGCTAACAGCCCTGATAAGTTGCGACATAGACCGCAATAATTGAAAATGTTAATGCTACATAGAAAACCATTTTTTAACCCTCCATTTCTATGCGTTTTCTTTGAACCAAACGCCAGCAAGCCGTGTATGGTTTTGTTTCCATCTTCTTGTGCTGATTGTAGCAAGCAAGCATAATTTCAGTTTCGATTTTTACATCATCAATTCCTTTGTGCTGTTCAGTAAAATTAATATCTTTAGTTAAGTAGCGGTAGCAACATTCAGCATTTGTTAAAATGTTTCCTTTGGGGCTAACAAAACCATTTTTCAAAGCAAATTTAATGTAGGAAGGGCGAGCCATTAAAACTTGACAAGCCATATTCCAAATGCAACGAAATTCAGTATTATAAGGAAAGAAATACTTGTATTTATTTTCAGTAGTAAATCTTTCAGTGTTGTTTAATGCTCTGCGGTCAAAATTCATATTGTAAGCATAGACAACATTAGTATTATGCTTTTTCATTAACTCCGCAATCATTTTGCGAAGCGTGCGGAAACTAACCATTTTTCTTTCTCCGCTTTGGAGTTCGATTTCATACTGCGGAATTTTGTCTGCGTAATAGGCAGTTTTCATCTTCTCCCTTTGCCCTGCGTAAATATCATAAATTACAATAGACCCCTTATCATAGACATTGCCTTTGCGGTCTATCACTTGAAAACCGCAATCATAGCACAGAGGATTTCCCAGTCCGTCAGTGGTTTCAGTATCTAACACTACTACTCGTTCATTCTTTCTCATTGTTCTTGTTTTTTCTCCTTTGTTTTTTTAATTTCTATAATTATTATAGCAGGAGAACAGGCATTTGTCAATACCTTTTTTAAAAAATTTTTTTTCGGCGCCCGGGCAAAATACCTGCTTGCGCAGGTATTAGAATAACTTTTTACATTCGCTTGCGAAAAACTTTGCGTCATACTGCTTACAAATTTCAACAACCTTTTTAGTTTCTTCCTGCGTGGCGCAGTAGAAATTAAACAGGGTATGTTTTTCGCTAATCGTAATGTAGCTGTGAGGGATTTTTTCTAACTCAAAGTCCAGCGTAGAGGTATTGCGAGTGGGGATAGTGACTTCAACCTTCCACATTTTATCCTTTTGGAGTTTTTCTTCCACTAACTTGACAGTGAAAACGCCCACAACATTACAAACAAAAGTAATTATACATTTTTCCCACATTGGAAAGTCCATTACAGTGTAAATCAACATAATGTTGTAGAAGGCGAAATAACCGCCACTTACAAGGCTTGCGATGGTCTTACCGCTTTTAATAGTGGTAATACTGCGAACAGTGGAAAAAATTACATTGATAACAGACAGAATAACAAACAGCAGAACGATGTTCATTTGAAAATCTCCTTTCTTTTTCTATAATCATTATAGCAGATAAGGAGTGCGTTGTCAAGAGTTTTTTTGAAAAAATTTGCGCCCGGGCGAAAGCTAAGCCGTAGCTTAGCAATCGTAAGAATATCCGCCAATGTAGGGGTCAAATCCCATTTCAAGGTCAGCAGGTTCATCAAAAAATTCAGAATCTTCTTCATCGTGGCAAACATCATACACGACTATGCCAAGGTCAAGGTCGGTCAAGATAACCTTTTTGGCGGTCAAGCTGTAAGCCAAATGACTATTACAAAAATCTTCCATCGCATTACAAGAAACATCATCAGAAAACAGAGCCAACTGAATCTCAGCACCATCAAAGGTAATTTCAGAAGCACAAAACTTAGTAGCCATTTTTTTATCTCCTTTCTTTTTGTATCTTTATTATAGCAGGTCTGTGTTAATTTGTCAATAGGTTTTAGGAAAAATTTTTCTAAACTTGCGGCCCGGGTAATCAAAACAAAAAGAGCCAAAACCTTAGTCTTCCGCAAACACGACCGCATCGCGGTCGCTGTCGTAGATTACCATTCAGTAGGCATTTTATGACAGAACTCTTTTAATTCACATTTACCGCAATCAACTGCCGCCGCACACACGCGAGCAATGTGAATGAGAGATTTTACCAGCTCAATGGACATAGGTTTTGGCCCTCCTTTTATTATTCAGTTTTACTTTGTATTAGTTCAATTAGATCCAAAAACTGTTGTTCAATGTCAGGATACTCTTGAATCCATTCTAAACTACTCATTTCTTTTAGCCGGGCTATTGTATCATCTTCGTGTCGTCGCAAAAGAATTGAACCATCTTCTTTTGGAATAATTTCAATTTCATCTCCGCCCATCCAGCGCAAAGATCGTCGCAAATCTTTTGGAATAGCCACTCGGCCAACATCATCTATTTTTTTTACGATGCTCATACTTTTCACATCCTTTATTTTATTATAACAAAAAAATTTTTAAAAATCAACCCGGGCGGCAACAAAAAATTAAGGTGGGTTTTATTCCACCTTAATTTTTATTTCTTAGGGGCTCGCTTTTGAACAAGTGTTAGCTCAAAGCGGTTTTCTCCTACTGAAAAAGCTATCTGTCGTTCTTTGTTTGTGATTTCACAATTCTCGACACTAAAAGAGCAGTTTTCAGTAAGAAACTTGAATAATTCTTCAATTAAACCGCCTTTGGTTGCGTTAGGCTTGCGTTCTCGCTTGCCTTGCCAGTTATAAACTGTGGGCTTGCGGTCAGCCTGCCGATACTTGCGAGTTTGCTTTTTCTGTTCTTCCGTTAAATCGTATTCGGTCTTTTTGCCTTGGTCTATTGCTTTGTCATAGGCGATAACCGCGTCAGCTTCTTCGGAAGTCAATTCCAAAACTCGCATAATGTTTTCTTTGTGCTTCTGTTCGTCAAACATTTAATACCCCCTTTCTGCTATTATTATAGCAGACTTTTCTGTATTTGTCAAGAGTTTTTTTGCGGCCCGGGCGGGCCCCCTAGCTGGGCTTTTCCAGCCAGGGGGCGTGTGGAGGGGATTAGCCCTCCACGATGCGGAAGTAGGACTTACGCTTTTCGGAATACTTCTCGACAGAGCCAGCCAGTACCAGCGCACGCATCAGAGCGGAAATGTGCTGGTTGCTATCGCCTTCGCAGGCAGGAATAGCCTTCAGCAGGTCAGAAACCGTGAAACCTTCGTCAGCGTGGGCAGACAGGAAATCAACGATTTCAGCCTTAATTCCCTCATTCTTCTCCTGCTGAGCAGTCATCTTTTTGGGGGAAGCGTTCTTGCGGTCAAGCTGAGCCAGCATCTTTTCCAGCTTCTCACGGATTTCCGCAGGAGCATCAGGCAGGTTTTCCAGAGCGTAGGTCAGAGCGGTGCGATTAGTGGTCTTAGTGTTAGTCATAGTATCAACCCTTTCTCCGTTTTTAGGACTATCGGCTGTCCTTGTGATTTTATTATATCATAGGTGGAGTAATTTGTCAAGGGGGATTTGAAAAAAATCTGCAACTTTTTTTCAACGGCGTTTGGTCGGTTTTACTAACTCTTTGCAGAGAGCGTTCATACTCGCCTTATCCTTAAAGGGCTTACCTATTGGCTGTGGTAAGTGCCTTCCCCCTTGGAACAATTATAGTATAGCACAGCCATAGCCAAAAGTCAATAGTTTTTTTGAGATTTTTTTATTTTTTTTTAGTTAGTTTAGGCTAACCGCGCCCGGGCGAATCTGCTCTTAAAAGAGAGAGCAGATAAAGCCAAAACTTAAAATCATCGCAACTCGAACCCAGACTTCACGCCAGTCTATTTCTTTACAAGTAATAGCTTTCATAAAATCCGCAATCAGAACAACCACGAACAGAATAATAACAGTCCAACTAAAAATCACCTTTGCCATTTTCTTTTATCTCCTTTTCTTTTGGTATTATTATTATAACATTATTTTTTATAAAAGTCAATAGGTGAATCGCTCTTTTTAGAAAAAAAGATTTTTTAGTCCGGGCGTAAGAAATGAGGATAAACACCTCATTTCTTACTTGAAAGGAAGGAGAACAACAATGAGAACCATCTTTTTTATTAAAAAGGAATTATTTTCTCGTGAGGGAGGGTTTTTTTCTTGTCGATTGGTAAAAACCCTCCAAAAAAATCGCACGCCATTTCTCCTCTGTCAAAATGGTAAGACCGTCCGCAGATTTTGGATTTTGTTTTTTGCCTCTTGAAAAAACCTCTTTGGCTGCGTAGCCCAGTACCACCCTAAAAAGTCAGTAGCCTATTTTTTTGATACTCGCAGGACTTTTGACTACATTGTCCTCCACAGTTCCTTGGGGTTGGCGCGCTCTCCCTTGGAACAATTATAGTATAGCATACCTCCATTGATTTGTCAATAGTTTTTAGGAAAAAAATATAAAAAATTTTTACAGAGAATTTTTTTATAAAAAATGCTGATAGAGGGTATTAATGCGAACACCGCCCGCACTGGCCGAGCGCGGGCGGCCAAGCGAACACTGTTTTGAAAAAAACACCCCTCATTTACGAGGGGCGCTTAATACAACTCGATAGCGAACACCATTTAACTCAAATTCCAGTTGTCTTTCGGGATTAATAACCTCAACATTATCTGCGAGGTCGCAAAGAGCATCATCAAGGACTTGAATTATTTCACGCTTGGCTTCGTTGGGTTTGCGTTCACGCTTTTGCCAATTATACACAGTGGGCTTTCTGTCAGTTTGACGATATTTTCTTGTTTCCTTCTCTTGGCTTTTAGAAATATCAAATGACATTTTTTCACCTCTGTCTATCTTTTTATCATCTTCAAGCACTTGCTGGGCTTCTGCTTCGCTTAATCCTAATTTCATTAAGGCTTCGAGCTGACCCATTTTTTTTACCTCCTTTCTACAATCATAGTATAACATACTGTGGAGGAGTTGTCAAGAGTTTTTTTCAGTTAGTGGGGGCTAACCGCCCGGGCGCTTTCGTGCGTTAAAGCGTTAAAGCATTAAAATAAAAAAAGAGGGGAAAATCCCCTCCTTTTTTTTACGCGATAGCGCGGAAGTAGGTCTTGCGCTTTTCGCTGAACTTTTCAGCGTTGCCAGCAAGAACGATGGCGCGCATCAGAGCAGAAACGTGCTGGTTGCTATCACCCTCCAATTCGGGGATGGCTTTCAGCAGGTCGCTGACAGTGAAGCTTTCGTCAGCGTGAGCGCCGAGGAAATCAACGATGATAGCGCGGAGCACTTCGTTCTTTTCCTGCTGGGCAGTCATCTTCTTAGGAGAAGCGTTCTTTTTGTCGAGCTGTTCAATCATCTTTTCCAGCTTGGCAACGGCTTCGGGGTTGCTGTCGCCGATGGCATCGACGGCGATGGTCAGAGCAACGCGGTTGGTCATTTTGGTGTTAGTCATAGTATCAATTCCTTTCTTGCGGTAGGTCGCAACCCTTTCTTTTTTTTTTTTTTTTTTTGTTCCTTGGGGTAATGACGCTCATTACTAACGCCGCGCGGTCGCTTTCACTGTTTGCCTTCCCCCTTGGAACAATTATAGTATAACATGGCTTTGTAGATTTGTCAAGGGTCTTTTTAAAAAATAAAATAAAATTTTGCGTCCGGGCGCAGATGTGGAAAAGGGTTAATCTTTCCACAATCTGCCATCAATTTCAGGGTTTTTTTCAAGGCAATAAGAAAAAATTTCTTTTTCAATCAAAACATCTTCAAGCCCTGTGTGGCTTTCTTCAAAGTTGAGATTTTCAGTAATGAAACGAAAAATTATTTCAGCGGTAAAACGCTTGCACAAACGAGCCGTAAGAAAATCATTTTCATAACAAAAATTATCATAATCTTCGTTATTTTTTAATACCTCACGCGACATTTTTAAGGTATCCCAAATTTCAATTCCAAAAGGGAAAAAGTATCTGTATTTACTTGAAGTCAAAAACCTTTGAGTTAAATTCAAAGAGCGATAATCAAAGCGGGCATTGTGGGCGCAAACCTTTTTTACATTGAATTTTTTACAAACTTCTGCAAACTTGAACCGAATAGTTGAGAACTTTGCCAGCTTGCGAGTGCCCGCCTTAATTTCTTCCCAATACTGCGGAATTTTTTCAATGAAGTAAGCGGAACTCATAAGAAATTCATCTAAAAAAACTTCTGCGACAACATAGGAGTATTGGTCATACACTTTTCCAAATTTGTCAATAACAGCAAAACCGATGTCATAACAAATAGGGTCATCAATCGAATTAGTCGTTTCAGTATCAACAACAATAAATTTTTCGGTATCTTCAATCATTTTTTTTCTCCCTTCATTTCTTTACAAGTAGAGTATAACATACTGGAATGAAAATGTCAAGAGGGTCAAGAGTATTTTTAGACAAAAATTTTGCGGCGGGGCCCGGGCGGGTTCAGCGGGACCGCAATTGAAATAAAAAAAAAGGATCGCCGAAAGGGCGATCCCAAAAATCAATTAGAAATAAACATACATTCCTACCACTCCTTCACCATCTTTTTACGATTATAACTGCCTTTGCCTTTCTTGGAGGGGACAGCAAACCCACGCTTTTTGAAATGCAAATATAACTGCAATTCATCTTTATCCATTTTCATCTGGTACAAATCCAGCTTTTCGGCCTTAGTTTTCTTCGCCATAATTTTTTACCTCCTGACGCATTTTAGCTTTTACCGCACGCTTAAAAATTTTCTCTAACTTTTGGCGGTTCTTAATGTGGACATACTGTGGAACATTCAAATCCCACGCAGTATAATTTCTGTGAGTTTTTTCTTTTAATTCATTCATTATACTTTCCTCTCTTTCTATAATTATTATACTATAATTACTTATTCTTGTCAATAGGTTTTTTATAAAAAATTGGCCGCCCGGGCGATTCCTGCAATCTACTTGATAGACCGCAGGAAGTTGATGATTTCCGCAGGTTCAAGGGCTTTTCCCTCTGCCTGCTCCCAGTCGAGGCGGTTGCGCTCTTCATCATCGAATAGCACATCGGAACGCTGGGCTTTTGTTGCCTTGCTCTTGGAGGTTCCATAAGGCACGATTTTGATTTCATTCCATTTAACGCTGGGCAGGTGCTTTGCCAGCCATCTTAGCTTAGCAGTCGCGACTTTTTCGCCATATTCGGGGTTGGGGTCTTTTGATAGCCAGCTGATAATTCCGATTTCATATCCGCTTTTGGTCAGGCGGTTTAATATTCTTGCGAGGGATGAAAGGTTCAGTAGGGGCTTTGCTTCTGCGTATGGGCTGGGGTCATATTCACGAAGTTTAGGCAACCAGTTTTCTACTGCGTAGAGGTCAGCAATCGTTCCATCCATATCGAACCAAATTTTCATTTTTTTAATCTCCTTTTCTCTTTCTATGGTAATTATATCATATAGTGTTTATGCTGTCAATAGGCTTTTGAAAATTTTTTCGGCCCGGGCGATTAGCTGACCTTTTCGGCCAGCCACGCCAGCATCTTTTTACTTTCTTTACGGCATCTGATTTTCATCGCTCCGCCGTTTTTTTCGCTCTCGCGTTCGGTATGGCAGAAGGCATATACGAATTGTTTGAACTCCGGCAGGTTCATTTCGTAGCACTCGCCAGCCTTGCTCACATATGCGAACCGGTTGCTATGGACGCGTTCGGCGTAGAGGTTCCATATTCCGTCAAAATCTTCGCGACCTTCGCAGAGACTGCCCGCCATAAGGGTGAAGGCGCTTGTCTTAACGCTGATCCGAATATCGCCAGCATTTACATCAGAATCGCGGTCGTATGCGCTGGAATCGTGCGCTGTGCGGGTGATACCATAGCGAGCGCATAAAGCCCATTCAGCAGCGTCAGACAGCTTTGTGGCGGTGGTCATAGAAATCGGGTAAGCGAACATTGTTTTTTCCTCCTCTCACTTTCTGTACATAGTATAACACCGACCGGAGGAAAAGTCAATAGGTTTTTGAAAAAAATTTTTAGAAAGATAAAAAGTATAAATATTCTGACAATTTACTTTAACACTTTAATGTAGTAAAGGATTGCGAATTTTCTGACAATTCGGCGGAAGAAGTTGTTTGACCATTATTAGAATTTTCTGACAATTTACTTTAATACTTTACTGCGTTAAAGCATCAAAGTAAATTGTCAGACAATTCGGGAAATTGGACAGGGTTTTAGAAGTTAATCGGGTGCGTGAAAAAATTTTGGTTAGCCTTGACTAACCGAAACACCGGCCGCTCACATCTGCGAGCGGCCGGCCAAAAAATGTATAATTATAAAAAAAAATGATGATTTTAATCATCATTTAATCTTTTTCTGTATTCATAAATTAGTTGCCAATCTCTTTTTGAGAATGCGAAAATCACAGAATCATCGGCGCAAGTTTTCCGCCATCCCCAAAAAAATCTAAAAAATGTTGATTTAGTATCATGAACAAGCCAACACAATGTTTGCGTGTTTTCATCATCAATTCGCTTTTTAATCATTTTTTAATACCTCAATTCTGAAAAACAGTACCGCCGATTTTTTCGGCCACTCTTTCGGCTTCTCTATCGTCAGAATAAGCACCCCAAAACCAATATTCTCCTTCGGAAAAGCGGGCAACGATAAACTCATAATCAGAGGCGTATTCGGGCAGGTTTTTAATCATTTTTGTAATCTCCTTTTATTATTTTCTATAATTATTATAATAAAAATTGCTTTGTTTGTCAAGTGTTTTTTTAAGAGGATTAACCCTCCATTTCGCGGAGGGTCATTTCCATCAGAACATCGAGAGCCCAACCGTGGAGCCGAACACCTTCGGCAACCATTTCCAGAACAGTGGCTTCAATCTCATTCATAGCGGTCATTGGTAAGTACCTCCTTAATGTCTCTTTCTGGTACTATTATAGCGCAGACCGCCCGGGCTGTCAAGGGGTTTCGGGAGGTTTTTTTGCATTTTTTCAAAAAAATTTTTCTTAAATAATTTTTTCTGGCTTGTATCTCTGCGCGAAAACCGGGCGCCTCGACCGCAGGCGCCCGGCCAAATAAAAAGATGAGATTTTATTCCTCATCTTCTGGATTGTAGGGTTTTGCTTCGTGTGCTTCTACCAAAAGAGTTAGAATTTTATCATTCCAATCTCCTTCTCCATAGTTTTCGCACAAATCACAAAATCTGATTACTATTGGATTTTCAAAGCCGTAAATTTTAATCATACGGTCAATTAAATTTTCTCTTAATTCGTTCATTTTTTTTCCTCCTTTACTTGCGGAAAATTTCAATGCTTTCCGCATAGTAGTTAGTGCTGGAAGTTTCTACGACCTTCAATTCGCAGTAGGTGAAGTTGGTCTTTACTGCTTCAAAGCAGTTGCGAGCTTCATTCTCGCTGTCGAACTCTTTGTAGAACTTGAAACCGCTGATGATGTACTTCATTTTTGTAATCTCCTTTTCTTTTCTCTTTCTGTAATTATTATAGCATTGACCGGAGAATTTGTCAATAGTTTTTTTCAATTTTTTTTATTTTTTTTTATCTAATCAAGGGGAGGATGTTGGCATTGATTGCCAGACCCTTCCATTCATCTCTGTTTCTTTCCTCATCGTCAAACAGGATTGCGTTTTTCTCATTTGCTACTTTGCTCTTGGGAGTTCCGTATTTTACGATGTGGATTTCAGAAAACTTGATGTTGGGATAGTTTGCTTTTAGCCAGTTTCTTTTGGCCTTTCTGACTTCTTTGTTATACTCTTTTGTGCCATTCTTGGAGAGCCAGCTAATAATTCCCAGCTCAAAGCCGTTTTCTAGCAGAGCTTCCAGAGTGCTTTCAGCGACCATCTTTTCGGCTACTTCATAGGGCCGAGGATTGCTGTTGATTAAATCTTCCAGCCAGTTTTCAACTCCGTAGAGATTTGCGATTGTGCCATCCATGTCAAGGTAGATTTTCATTTTTTGTATTTCCTTTCTCTTTCTGTAATCATTATAGCATGACCGGTTATTGTTGTCAATACCTTTTTGGGATTTTTTTTAATTTTTTTTTGTTAAAAGTTTTGTGAATAAAAATACAGGGAGATGTATAATTATGCGAAAACCGCGCGCCTGGGCCGTGGGCGCGCGGCCAAACAGATAAAAAAAATAGGGCTAATTTTTATTAGCCCTTGATGTAGGTGCGGAGAACTTCGCCAGTTTCGCAATCCACGACTTCGGCGCGATCGCAACCGAGGCGGACTTCGTTGTAGGCTACGATGCAAGCGCCACGCAGGTCGCTCATTTTGGTGATGTTGACTTCGTTGTTGCGGTAGTAGTAGATGTTGAACATTTTTTTAATCTCCTTTTCTTTTCACTTTCTGATTGTATTATAGCATAGCCCGGATTATTTGTCAATAGTTTTTTTAAAAAAAAAGAGGTTTTTTTACCTCTTTTTTAAGCAACCTTTTTATTTCTCTTTTTGGCCTTCTCTTCAATCCGCTTGAAAACATCCTTGACAATGTAGTTGGTTCTGTCAATTTCCCATTTTCCGCTTGCGTCAGTGCAGGGCAGGTGGCGGATAATGAAACCCTTTTCAAAACGAGTGCCTTCCATCGTCCAGTTTTCAGCACTTTCGAAATCATTGAACAGGATAGCCTTTGCTCTTTCATTTTCGCTCTTAGCATTCGGATTGATTACAGCCCATTTGTTTTTAGTCATTGTTTTAATCTCCTTTTTTTTGTTTTTTGTTTTCTTTCACTTTCTGATTGTATTATAGCATAGTCCGGTTATTTTGTCAATACTTTTTTTTTATTTTTTTTATCTTTCTTTCGGAAAGTTTTTAATGTATTCAAGATTGCTCTCTACTTCCCAAAAAGGTTTATAATCTTCTTTTACGATAAACACCTTTCTATAAAATTCGTACGACAAACCGTGTTCCATAACAAGACAGGCGGCGTGATGTTTAATGTTATTCATAGAAAGACCCTTTAACAAATCAGTGCGGTCAAGATTTTTTCGAATTTCATTAATGATTTTAGTTTCTCTATACAGTTCTTTAAGTTCTTTGAATTTCATTTTTTTTATCTCCTCTCTTTTGTTGTCTTTATTATAACAGACCGGGTCAATTTTGTCAATACTTTTTTTTTATTTTTTTTCAAGTTCTTTTTTCAGGTCGAGAAATTCAACAAGCATTTTTCTATCTGCTTCAAAATCCGCAGGACTCCAACGGTCTTTCATCGCAAGGTAAAATCTTTTGTTTTTAATCTCTTCCATTTTTTTGATGATTTCTTCTTTGGTCATTGTTTTATTCTCCTCTCTCTTTCTGATTATAGTATAACAGACCGGGCGCAATTTGTCAAGCCTTTTTTGGGATTTTTTTAAATTTTTTTAAAAATTTTTTCTTTTCTTCAAAAACTTGCGAGGATGGATAATAATGCGAATATCGCGCGTGGCCGCCGACCACGCGCGAGCAAACGATTAAAAAAATGTATAGGGTATGCAAGTTAATGTATAATTATACATTCTAAACATTAAAAAAAAAAGAGAGGTATTATTTTCCTCTCTTGGATTTACAGAGTGATGGCCTCGCCCTTGGTGGTCAAGGTGATGGCAGGATAACCAGCCTTCATCCAGGGCCGAGTGTTCTTAATATCATCATCCACCAGCACGCCAGCCTCACGAATGAAATCCACCTTCTTACCATAGCCCACGATGCAGATGAAATCATCGGGGGTAATCTCAGGCAGATGCTTGGCGAGCCAGTCCATCTTACCAGCCTTGCCAGCCTCATTTCTGGCCTTGGTCAAGATGTAAACCTTTTCACCTGCATTGATAAGATTGCGCACGGTCTGCACATTCTCTGCGAAGGGTTCAAGGTCAGCCATTGCCTCACGGTTCATAGCCACGGCCTTGTTGGTAGCATAAGCCTTGTGGAAGTTAGCAAGAACGCCGTCCATGTCAAAGTAGTAAGTCATCTTAATTACCTCTCTCAATCTCTCTTTCTGGTACTATTATAACGCTACACCCCCCGGTCTGTCAAGACTTTTTTTACTATCTTTACAACTTTTTTTTAGCGCAATTCGCTGTCTAATTATTCTGACAATTTACTTTGTCGATCGGTGTTGTTGCTTCTCTCTGCCTGTCTCTCTCTCTGTGTGTGTGCTTCTGCTGTCTGTGTGTAGTCCTGCTGTGTATAGTAATAGCACAGCCTTTGCTGTGCTACTCTTCATCAAGCATCTGTTCAATGCTTCTGTATCCTGTGCGTATGAACAGCACTCTGTTCAGCGTCTGCTCCGTTGTGCCACACAGTGCGACAGCCAGCCCCAGCTCTTCGTTGGTGGCGATGCCCAGCTCTACCATAGTATCCCAGATGTAGTTCTCACGATTGTCTAACATTGTTAGTTCCTCCTTGTCTTTTGTTGTCTTTATTATAGCATCCTTTGCCCGGCTTGTCAAGCCCTCTGTGTAAGTTTTTTTATTGCTTGCGCCAGTGCCTACCCCCCGCAGGGCAGGGCCCCACCCCCTACCCTACTACCTGCCTACCTACTAAGTATGTATGTGTATGTATGTATGTATGTATGTGTTGCGTGTGTTGTGTGTGTCTCTCTCGTTGTGTGTGTGCTTGTGCGCTTGCGCTGTCCCCTTGCCTGCCAGCCTGTGGCCGGCGCCTCCTCCCCCCGCCCTGTGGCCGTGGCGGTCATTGCCACAGACCCAGAAGAATTTTTTAATGTTTTTTTAATCTAATTTAATTTAGATTAATAGTGAAAAAATTTAAATAGACAGGGTTCTGGAAGTTGTTCGACGATTAAGAGAAGATTAAAACAATTCGGGAACAGGGTTAAAAAAGTTTTTCAACGATTTACAAAAATAAAATTTTGTAAGGACATTATTTAGAGAAAACAACGGCCAGCGCGCCCCTTGCCGGCCGTAGGAACGACATTATTTTGATTAGAATGATTTTATTTTATTATTTGCTTTTGGAAGAATTTTATTTTGTAAAATTTTGCGCCAGCAAACCTCAATGCGCCTTAGGGTTAGCGTTTCCGCAAGTTCTCTGAATAGGGGGTGTTTGGGCGGGGTGTGTCTCTCTCTGTGCTGTGGCGGTCCCCGGAAGTCGGCAATACTTTTTACATACTGTGTCTCAGATAAAAGTGGGGGGTATTTTCGGGAAAAAATTTTTTTTGATGATGAAAAATTTTTTTGTCTGACCCCTTCAATCCTGAAACAGATTTCAGATTTCAGAAGACGATCTCTTTCCAGAGAAAATCTCCCCCCTCTTTTTTTTTCCAGGAAAAATATTTCTCACCACCAATTTCCCCCTTTTCTAAAATTTTTCCTGTACGCC
>Ga0310786_10003474_pt1 | contig 22888 bp, 17 predicted proteins | sample AusTroGonzalo_MG_FD_203881 | JGI IMG/M metagenome (GOLD analysis project Ga0310786, IMG submission 203881) | Bovine rumen microbial communities from tropical cattle in Woodstock, Queensland, Australia - Gonzalo_03 (v2) (version 2) | ecosystem: Host-associated > Mammals > Digestive system >...
GAGTTCGAGGGTCAGCTGGATCTGGTGGGTTTGGCAGAGACCTTCGAGGAAGGAATGACACGTTTCCACTTCTTCGCTCAGGTCGCAAAGAGTGAGTTGAGGCTCAGGCACCTTCACCACATTGGCAAAACGAGTGACGAACTCCGCCATCTTCTGGGTACGTTCGCGACTGGCATCAAGCGCCTCCTGAGCTGTATCGCTTTGAAGGTCTGCCTGGATGAGATCCAATGTGCTCACAATTCCTGCCACATTATTATTGACTTCATGCGCAATCATACGGATCACCTTCTCGTATGCTGCTTTTTCTGCCTTCATCACCTCGGAAGTGAGCGACTCAATCAAGAAGAAGGGGTGCTGATAGCCTCGGTCAAGGAAGGACAAGTGACTGAGGTGATAGATTTGCGAGTTGCTCAGTCGGAGCGTTGTTTCTTCCCCTAAGGGTAAGGATTTCATGGCTTCCGTGAGTGCGGGCGTGAGCATCTGTTTAGCTGCAGGATTCATCGTCTTGATATTGCCTGAAAGGTCGCACAAGACAACGCCCATCGGAGAAGCTTCGATGAGCAGGTTGAGGAAGGTATTTTGTTCGTCGAGCTTTAAGTGTTCATCACGTAGTCGTGTGATGAGCGCATTGAAGGTCTTGACGATTTCGTCTGTCTCCCGCTGTCCAGAGGGGGAAAGCGTGGTGCTCATGTCTTGGTCGCGCAGCAGTTCCATGCCGCTGGTCAGCGTATCAATAGGACGGATGACCTTGCGGTAGAAGAAAATCAGATAGCAGATCACCACTACCAACACTCCCTCCGCCACGTAGAAAATGACAGGGCGGATGCTGAACGTTAACCACATCAAGGCGGCTAACACACCCACAATGATGAGGGCAAGCAGGAGGAAGTAATACGTTATCTTCATTTCTTCAATTATTCAATCGCATCTTTCAATTTTCAACTTTCAACTTTCAACTTTCAAAGTCCATGCTTCTCTATCTTACGGTAGAGTGCTCCACGACTGATGCCTAATTCCTTGGCGACCAGCGAGAGATTTCCGCTATGTTTCTCAATAGCAGCAGCGATGGAGGCACGTTCTATTTCTTCGAGCGTAGCCCCCCGACCCCCAAAGGGGGAGGGCTGTCGTGATGGTTCGTGTTCTGCAGGTTGATAGGCTGCCTTAAAATCATTGGCTGCTAACACCTTTTCATCCCCTTGGGGAGCTGGGGAACTCATCAGCATTGTCCTTTCCACCAAGTTCTTCAACTCTCTGATATTCCCTGGGAAGGGTAAGGTTTGGAGATATTGGATGGCTTCGTCGGATGCCGCAGCGGGTGGAAGTCCGTTGGCAGCACAGGTCTGACGGATAAAGTGCTCGACCAACAGGGGAATATCTTCCTTTCGTTCACGCAAAGGTGCCAGTTGCAGGTGAATGAGGTTGATGCGGTAGAAGAGGTCTTCGCGGAAGGTCTTGTCGTTGACCATCTGACGGAGGTCGGCATTGGTGGCACATACCACACGCACATCAGCCCGTCGTGTCACGCTGTCGCCCAACACCTCGTAGGTCTGGTCCTGCAGCACACGCAGCAGTTTCACCTGACTCGCCAGTTCCAACTCACCAATCTCATCGAGGAAAATAGTACCTCCCTTTGCCAGTTCGAAACGCCCCGTTCGGTCGTTTTTGGCATCGGTGAAGCTTCCCTTCTTATGTCCAAACATCTCGCTTTCAAACAGGGAAGTCGAAATGCCACCGAGGTTCACCTTCACAAAGGGTTTCCCATTCCTTCGGCTCTGCTCGTGGATGAACTGAGCAACGAGTTCCTTACCCGTACCCGACTCACCCGTGATGAGCACCGGCGCATTGGTTTGTGCCACATGTTGGGCTGTGTCGAGGACGGAAAGAAGAGAAGAGGAACGGCCAATGAGCCCCCCAGCCCCCGAAGGGGGAGGGCATCCGCCGTGTGGGGCATCAGTATCTTTTCCGTTCTGTTGGAGCGCATCGCGATAGCCCTCCCCCTTCGGGGGCTGGGGGGCACTCAATGCGATTGCCGTTTCTATCCTGTCCATCAGCACCCCATTGTCCCAGGGCTTCGTGATGAAATCGAAAGCTCCGTTGCGCATTCCTTGCACTGCCAAGTCGATGGTGCCCCATGCAGTCATGAGGATGACGGGTACATCGGGTCGGAACACCTTTACCTGTTTCAGCAGGGTGAGTCCCTCTTCGCCATCGGTGGCAAGAGTATAGTTCATGTCCATCAGCACCAGTTCCAAGTTGGGATGGTTGCGTACCACCTCCATTGCTTCTGCTGGATTTTCAGCACGCATCACTTCGTAGTTGTTGCGTTCCAGCAGCAGGGTCAGTGCCACACGGATGGCTCTATCGTCGTCAACAATCAGAATCATATTTGTATATTTTTTGCAAAGGTATGAAAAAGTTGGGAGTTTTATTCATTCATCCTTATCTTTTCTTTTCCTTTGAACTTTTGCATGTCACTAATCACCACGCTGTCACCTTCTTCCAATCCGTTGATCACTTCCACATAGTCGTAGTTGCATTCGCCCAAACGGACGGTGCGAGGCACGAGGGTGTTGGCGTCTTTAAGGATAAACAATGTGTAGTCGCCGGCACCTGTATAATAAGAGCCGTTGCGGATGCGCAGCACTTCTTCTTTGATGCTGGTGATGACAAAGACTTCCACTTTCAAACCTGAGCGTAGTTTGGGATGGCTGGGGTTGTCCATTGTGACGGTGAAGGTGATGACACCATTTTGACTGAGAGGTGTGACGGTGCTGATGATGCCAAAGAGACGTTCCTTGCCTATCTTGACGAGCACCCTGCCACCTGCCACCACACGGTCGGAATAGGTGTCGGAGATTTCACAATCCACCTTGAAGTGGGTGAGGTCGCTGATGACAGCCACTTTGCTGCCCTGCCCGACGATATTGCCAATCTCGGAACAAATGTAAGTGAGGGTTGCCTTGCGAGGCGAACGAATATTGGCGCCATCGAGGGTGCGACGGGTTTCGGAGAGTCCCTTGTCGGCAATGCCGTCCTGGAGCTGCTTCATGCGGAGGTCTGCTTGGCGCACACGCACTTCGTTTTGGTATTGCTGTTTGAGTTGACGAAGTTGCATCTGTGCCGTGCGCAGGGTGATTTCTGCTTGACGCACACGGTCTTTGGTGCCTGAACCGAGGCTATCCAGATACTGCTCATTGCGTAGTTGTGCCTCCAGCTGCCCCAGTTTCATCTCCTCTACTTCTATCTGCATGCGTCGGTCGCTGAGTTGGGTTTCAGTGTTGGTGGTGAGCTGTACGAGTTGCTGCTGACGAATCTCCCGTTCGTCCAGGGCTTTCGAGTAATCGATTTGAGCCGACTGGAGGTCGAGCCGAAGGAGGGGCGTACCCACATCCACTGTATCGCCGCTGTGGGCATAGACTTCGAGAATTTGTGCACTAATGGGTGAGATAATGACTTCCTCGAAGGCTGGCACCACCTTACCTGTGGCTGTGATGCTGACATCGATAGTGCCTTGATCCACTTCCGACATGATAAGGCTTTTCCTATCCACTGAAGTCATCATCAGCACCCCTAACCAAGTAGCCAACCCCAAAACGGCAGCCACAATAAGGGCGTACTTACCATATTTCACCATTCTTCTTTTGCGTTGTACGCTGACAGGAATGGCTCTGTCCATAGTTTGATTGTCTGTTTTCATTTGACTATCCTTTCGAAATCTGCATTGATATTTTCTTTTTTCTCGAAGTCCCAGAGGGTGATGGAACGGAGTTGGTAATAGTAGTACCAGTAGTTGAAGAGTTGCGAGATGCGGTTCTGGCGAGCCTCGTCCTTGGCGGTTTGGGCATCGGAGAGTTCGAGGGTGGAGATGCTGCCTATCTTGAAAGTTTCCACGTTGGTGTGGTAGCGGCGTCGGGCAATGGTGTCCGCTTCTTCAGCGATGTGTAGCTGTTGCCGTTGGTGGTTGAACTGTTCTGTCAGTACGAAGAGATTCTGTCGGAATTCCTGCGACTGCTGACGGAGTTGGTTGCGCACAATCTCGCGGTTGCTTTCCGCCACCTTCACCTGTCCACGCCGTTTGCCCCAATCGAGCAGGGGAAGCGATACGCCCACCTGCACCACTTCCTTGCTGAGCAGGTCGCGGTAGGCATCATTCATTCGCGAAGCAGTACCTGTATAGCCTACCTGTGCATAGAGAGTTACGCTTCGAAGTCCAGCTTTGGCGTATGCCACCGACTCATCGGCTTGCAACTGTCGGCGTCGCATGGTGGTGGCGAAGGCGTTATTCTCCAAAGCGTGGTTGAGCACTTCGTCATACACCAAGGTCACATCTGGAATGTTGTCGGGCACGATGGGCTCGATGTCTTCCTCTACGTCAAGAAAAGCTTTCAGTTCAAACATCCTTGCCTTCCGATTGCTCTCTACGTTGGTGAGCGCCGACTGGGCGTTCAGCATCTGTAGCCGCATCTGCAGGACATCGTTCTGACTGATGCTGCCCATCTCACGTTTCGCCTTCGCCACCTCGTAAAGTTTCTCCGCATTCTGAAGGTTTTGCTCGGCAATATGGATGTTCTCACTAGCCAATAGGAGGTTAAAAAAGAGGTTGATGGCTCGCATCGCCACTTCTTCCGTCGCCGTAAGGAACGATGCCTTTGCCTCTCGGTAGCGCAGGGGTTCAATGCGTTTGTCCCACTTCACTGTGTTCATCCCAAACAGGGGCTGACTCAGCGTCAAGGCGATGGGCATGCTCATAAACTGATTCTTGCTGCCTGACGGAACACCGCTCATCTGGCGCAGCCAATCCAACGAGGACTCGACCGACAGGGTGGCGCCTGTGAGTCCAATCTTCTGACTTACATGCAGCGAACCATCCAGTTCCATGTAATCGTTTCTCACATACGAATGGGTGCCGTCCTCGCGCTGGTAGGTGCTGTATCGCTTGTTGTAGGTTGGCACATTTGCTGAAAGCGATACTTCGGGCAACAGTTCTGCCTTATAGCTTCGCCATTCCCAATAGGCTGATTTCAGTTCGCCTAATGCCACTGATGCTGCCACGCTCTGGCGACGTGCCATCATGATGCACTCGTCGAGGCTCAGTCGGAGGGTGTCCCCTTCGGCATGTACTATCTTTGTCAGGAGGCACAGCATCATCAAAACTAATGTTCTTTTCTTCATGTCGTTTTTTTGCTAAATGATGCTTCTCTGATAGAACAAAATACGTGCCTGAGATGTAACTTGCTGGTTTTCTGTGTGTCAACAAAAAAAGAGTGTCCATTTCTGGACACTCACTGTCCAAAAATGGACATGATGGGTAATAGGTCGTTGTTGGCCTTACAGGCTCTCCAGCATCCGTTTGAGCACGACGGTGGCGGAGATTTCGCGGTTGGCGGCTTCGGGGATGACGATGGAGGTGGGTGCCTCGATGACGTCGTCGGTGACGATCATGTTGCGACGGACGGGCAGGCAGTGCATGAAGAAGGCGTTGTTGGTGACGGCCATCTGGCGGTCGCTGACGGTCCATGCGGCGTAGTCGTGGTAGTCGCCCAGCACCTTGCCGTAGTCTTCAGGACGGGTGACACCGGGGCAACTCCAGTTCTTGGCATAGATGAAGTCGGCTCCTTCGAAGGCGCGCATCTGGTCGTACTCGACTGGGGCATTGCCCACGAATTGGGGGTCGAGTTCGTAGCCCTCAGGATGGGTGACCACGAAATCGACGTCGGCAGCGTTCATCCATTCGGCGAAGGAGTTGGGCACTGCCTGTGGGAGTGCACGGGGGTGTGGCGCCCATGAGAGCACCACCTTGGGACGGCGGTTGGGTGTGCGCTGGATGGCCTTGCCTCCGAAGAGGGGGTTAGGCTCGATGAGGGTGCGGTCTTTGTATTCCTCGATGGTGATGAGGTCGGCAAAGGCCTGCAGGGGGTGTACGGTGGCGCTCTCCATGAAGAAGACGGGGCGACCGCTGTACTGGATGAACTGCTGGAGGATCTTCTCCTCGTAGTCGTCCTTGCGTGACTCGAAACGGGCGAAGGAGCGCACGCCGATGAGGTCGCAGTAGCAGCCCATGACGGGGATGGCTTCGAGGAGGTGTTCGCTCTTGTCGCCTTCCATGATGACACCGCGCTCGGTCTCCAGTTTCCAGGCACCCTGATTGACGTCGAGCACGATGACGTTCATGCCGAGGTTGAGGGCTGCCTTCTGGGTGGAGAGGCGTGTGCGCAGGGAGTTGTTGAAGAAGATGAGCATGGCCGTCTTGTTCTTGCCCAGCTCTTGGTACTTATAGCGATTCTGTTTGATGTCGAAAGCCTCGTCGAGGGCTTTGCGGAGGTCGCCGATGTCGGATACGTGTTGGAAGATATTCATTGTTTTTGTGGGTTTATAGGGTTAATGGGTTTAATGGGGTAGATGGGTCATTTGAGCGACCCATCTTCCCTATTCAGCCCATTAGACCCATCTTAATTAATTTCAGTGCCTTGTTCTCTTCTCTTTCCATGATCTCGCGTTCGCCAGGTCCTTTGTCGTTGATGCCGCAGAGGTGGAGGATGCCGTGGATGATGACACGGTGGAGTTCCTCGTCGTAGGTGGTGCCTTGCTGTTCGGCATTGGTGCGGACGGTGTCGAGGCTGATGAAGAGGTCGCCCGAGATGGTGTCCTTTCTGCCTGTGAGGAGGGTGTCGTCGGAGTAGTCGAAGGTGATGATGTCGGTGTAGTAGTCGTGTTGGAGATACTGACGGTTCACCTCGAGGATTTTTTCATCGTTGCAGAAGATGTAGCCGATGTCCCCTACCCTCTTGCCGTGGGTGGCAGCGACGGCCTTGACCCATGCGCTGATGTCGCGACGACGGATGGCTGGCATCTTGACGCCATCTGTTTGATAACTAATCATGGAAGTTGAAAGTTGAAAATTGAAAGTTGAAAGTTATTGGGTTTTGATGTTCTTGAAGAGTTCATCGTCCTTGATGGCTTGGATGCCCTCCCTGTAGATTTCGCTGATGGGGTTGATGATTTCGTAGTACTCCGAACTGCTGAAGAGGTCGCGTGCCACGAGTGCTTTCAGTTGGATGCGCAGGAAGGGCAGTGTGGCCTGAAGGGCAGAGTCGGTGTATTCGATATGTTCGTCTTTTGCCTTGGCATAGAGGATGTCGAGCATCTCTTGGGGCACTTCGAATTCGTTCTTGAACCGTTGGAAACCTTCACGGAAACGCTCGTTGTTGACGTCCTTGTCCTTCAACAGGCGTTCACGCTCCTTGCGGAAGGTACTGACGTTGTAGTCCTTGCTGAGTCGCTTCTGGTTGGTGTTGAGCCATTTGAGGATGGAACTGTTGATGCATCCCTTGGCAGCGAGTTCGCGATGGAGGCGGGTGTAATAGGTGGTGTCGAGGGGCACATAGACATCGGGCATGATGCCGCCGCCACCATAGACGATGCGTCCGCCCTTGGTGGTGTACTTGAGCGAGTCGGGGAAGTGGATGCTGTCGGCACTCATCAGTTCGCCGCTGTTGAGGCGGTCGAGCATGTCTCGGTCGTACTTGCTACGGTCACCCTTCTCGTAGGGTTTCTGGAAGCAACGTCCCACAGGGCTATAGTAGTGGGCGATGGTGAGGCGCATCTCGGAACCGTCGGGCAGGGGGATGGAACGCTGGACGAGTCCCTTGGCAAAGGTGCGACGCCCCACGATAATGCCTCTGTCGTGGTCTTGCAGGGCGCCTGAGACGATTTCGGCAGCGGAGGCGGTGTAGCCATCAACGAGCACAAGAATCTTGCTGAGATCGATTTTATCCTTCCCTGCACGATATTCCTGTCGGCCTGTGGTGCGTCCCTCGGTATAGACAATCATCTGGTTGTTGTCGAGGAACTGGTTGGAGAGGTCGACGGATGCCTGCAGATAGCCTCCAGGATTGCCTTGGAGGTCGAGGACAAGGTCTTTCATGCCACAGGCGGTCAGATAGTTGGTGGCTGTGATGAACTCACTCGTGGTTGTGGAACCGAAATTGCTGATGCGCACATAGCCTGTCTTGTCGTCAATCATATAGAAAGCATCGACCGTGTAAACAGGAATCTTGTCGCGTGTGACCTTGAACTTCTGAACGCCGTTCACCCCAGGACGGATGACGCCAAGGTCAACGGTCGTGCCTTTGGGACCACGCAGACGCTTCATGATGGCCTCACGGGACATCTTCACACCAGCAATGGCGGTGTCATTGACAGACACAATCATGTCTCCAGCCATGATGCCCACCTTCTCGGAAGGACCACCGCTGATGGTCTGGATGACCACGAGCGTGTCTTCATTCATGTTGAACTGTACGCCAATGCCGTCGAAAGAGCCTGCCAGCGGCTCGTTCATGGCCTGCACGTCCTTGGCTGGCGTGTAGATGGAGTGCGGGTCGAGTTCGGTAAGCATGCCACGGATGGCGTCCTCTGTCAACTTGGTGACGTTGACGGTATCGACATATAATTGTGAGATGGCTCCCTGCGCATAAATCAGTTTGCGCAGTTGCACATCCAGTTCGGTACTCCTTTGTTGTTGGGGTTGCTGTGCCATCAGGGGCATTGCCATTATCAGCAGGCCTGCCAGCAGGATGGACTTTATGGTGTTGAAAATGCTGTTCATGTTATGGTAGAAAATCTTTTACATCTTGATGATAGGATATCAATTCGCGCACGATGCTGGAACTGACACACGAATATTTCGCGTCGGTGAACAAGAGGACGGTCTCAATGCCTGTGAGGCGATGGTTAACCTCTGCCATGTCGCGCTCAAACTCATAGTCTTTCACGCTCCTGACACCTCGTAGCAGAAAACTCGCCCCTACCCTCTTGGCAAAGTCTGTGGTGAGCCCTTCGTAGGTCTCCACCCGAACACGAGGTTCTCCCTGATAAGTTTTGCGGATGGCCTCCAAGCGTTCTTCGAGCGAGAACATGTACTTCTTCTCGTAGTTGATGCCAATGGCAATGATGACCTCGTCGGCCACACTCTCCAAAGCGCGGTCAACGATGTTCTTATGTCCGATGGTGAAGGGGTCGAAACTCCCTGCAAATATTGCTATCTTGTTCATTCTAAGACCCTCTCTGTCCTATCGGACATCTCCCCCGTAATGGGGAGAGCCATCCGGATTATTACTCAATGACTCCTCATCCGCAGTGTCTCCCTCCCCATTACGGGGGAGGGCTGGGGAGAGGGTCTCCTCTTCTTCCTCTGGCTTGTCTTCCTCGATGACCAGGTTGTTGATGATGAAGTTCTGGCGCTGCATGGTGTTCTTGCCCATGTAGTACTCCAGCAGCTCCTTCACCTGGTCGGTCTTGCGTAGGGTGACGGACTCCAGTCGCATATCGGCACCGATGAAGTTCTTGAACTCGTCGGGGGAAATCTCGCCCAAACCTTTGAATCGGGTGATTTCAGGTTCAGGTCCCAACAGTTCGATGGCCTTCTGGCGCTCCTCATCGCTGTAGCAATAGATGGTGATGAAGTCACCTTTGCTGTCAGGATGCTCTTCCATATACTTCTCCAACGTCGCCTTCTTGATGCGCTTCTTGCGGTTCCTGACACGGAAGAGTGGCGTCTGCAAGATATATACGTGTCCTGTCCTGACCAGTTCGGGGAAGAACTGCAGGAAGAACGTGATCATCAACAGTCGGATGTGCATGCCATCCACATCGGCATCAGTTGCTACAATGACTTTATTGTAACGCAAACCATCAATGCCGTCTTCGATGTTCAAGGCTGCCTGCAACAGGTTGAATTCCTCATTCTCATACACCACCTTCTTCGTCAATCCATACGAGTTCAATGGTTTTCCTCGCAAAGAGAACACTGCCTGCGTCATCACATCACGGCTCTTCGTGATGCTTCCGCTGGCGGAGTCACCCTCGGTGATGAAGATGGAACTCTCCTCTTTCAGTTCGCCCTTGGGGTCGTTGAGGTGTATCTTGCAATCACGCAGTTTACGATTGTGCAGATTGGCTTTCTTGGCACGTTCACGCGCCAGTTTGGTCACACCAGCAATCGCCTTGCGGTCCCTTTCATTGTCCTTGATTTTCTCTTCGATAATCTCCGCCACATCCAAGTTCTTGTGCAGGTAGTTATCTACTTCCGTCTTGATGAAGTCGCCCACAAACTTATTCACGCTGATGCCCCCATTCGGCTCCATCGTGAGGGAACCGAGTTTGATCTTTGTCTGAGACTCGAACTGTGGTTCCTGCACATTGATGGCAATGGCTGCGATGATGCCCGAACGGATGTCGCTATATTCGTAGTTCTTTCCGTAGAACTCCTTGATGGTACGGGCAATATGCTCCTTGAAAGCACTCTGATGGGTACCTCCCTGGATGGTGTGCTGACCATTCACAAACGAATGGTATTCCTCACCATACTGCTGGTTGGTGTGCGTGAAGGCAATTTCAATGTCATCACCCTTCAAGTGGATAATCTCATAGAGCGGCGTGGTGTCCATCGTGTCCTTGAGGAGGTCTTTCAGACCATTGCGGCTCACGATGCGACCACCATTGTAGTATATCTCCAAGCCTGTGTTCAGGTAGGTGTAGTTGCGCAGCATATTGCTGACGAATTCGTCCTGAAACTTATAGTTGAGGAAGAGCGAATCATCTGGTTCAAAAGAGATGAATGTACCATTCTCCTCCTTCGTCTTCTCCGTCGTGTCATCGATGAGCTTTCCCTTCTCAAACACAGCCGTGCGCACTACCCCATCACGATAACTCCTCACCTCAAAACGGTTGGACAGGGCATTTACAGCCTTCGTGCCCACACCATTCAAACCAATCGACTTCTGGAAAGCCTTGGAGTCGTACTTACCACCTGTGTTCAGGATGCTGACCGCCTCGATCATCTTACCCTGTGGGATGCCTCGACCAAAGTCACGCACCGTCACAGCCCTATTCTCTATCACCTCCACCTCTATGCGCTTGCCGGCATTCATCTTGAACTCGTCGATACTGTTATCGATAATCTCTTTCAGCAACACATAGATACCATCCTCTGCATGGCTGCCATCGCCCAGACGACCGATGTACATACCAGGACGCAGACGGATGTGCTCCACACCTGTCAAGGTGATGATGTTGGCATCATCATAATTTACATTTGGGGTATTATTGTTTAGGTTCAGTTCTTCCATCATGCAATTGTTTTCTTGTAGCAACGTCTTCTCTTGTGCTGTCTCCGCTCAAAGTAAATCCATTGCTGTTGCACCTTGTCGTTTGCTTCCAATTCGGGATTCGTCTCCACATAGTCATACCCTTCTGAGATGTAAAGAGGCAGCAAATCGTAGAAAAGAATGGCATTGACGCCTTTACTCTGATACTCTGGCAACACACCCACCAGCATCAAGTCGAGCACCTTAGGCTTCTTGATCTTCAGCGCTTTCAGCAGGTGCCACCAACCGAATGGGAAGAGTTTGCCCTTTGCCTTCTGCAAGGCCTTCGACATGGATGGCATCGAAATGCCCACTGCCACCAAGCGTCCGTTTGCCTCTGTCACCAAACTTACCAACTTCAAGTCCAGCACAGGCAGATACATCTTCACATATTGGTCTATCTGCTTCTGACTCAGTTCGCTATAGCCAAACAGCGGTTTGAAAGCCTCATTGATGACAGAGAAGATCTCCTGTCCATATTCCTGCGCAATCTTCTTGGAAGACGTGTATTTCTTGATTCTCAGGTCATACTTCTTCATCACGATCTCCGCAATCTTCTTCAATCGCTCTGGCAGACCTTCCTTCTTGGGCACCGTCATCAGCATCTCAATCCAGTCGGCATCCTTCTCGAAACCGAGACGCTCGATGTGCTTCTGATAATAGGGGTAATTGTAAATGGTTGCCATCGTCGAAAGTTCTTCAAAACCTTCAATCAGCATACCTTCGGCATCCATATCCGTGAAGCCCAGAGGTCCTTGGATGGTGTCCATACCACGCTCTCTACCCCACTCTTCCACCTTGTTGAGCAATGCCTCGCTCACTTCCTCGTCATCTACAAAGTCAATCCAACCAAAGCGTACATTCTTCAGGTTCCATGTCGCATTTGCTTTCTTATTGATAATTGCTGCCACACGTCCCACCAACTTATCTTCCTTATAAGCAAGGAAATATGCTGATTCACAAAACTCCATAGCGGCATTCTTGTCTGAGAACGTATTCAGCATGTCCTCATACAAATCTGGCACAGAATATGGATTATCTTTGTATAGTTCGTAGTTAAAACGGATGAACTGCTTCAGTTCCTTTTTTGTCTCTACTTTCTTGATTGTAACCATTATAAAACAAAAATTTGGGGCAAAGATACGACTTTTTTCCCTTTCATCCCTCCTTTCACCCACAAAAAAATTAAAAATAGATAAAAACAAAGAAAAAGGCAAAACAATTTGGAAATGCCCAGATTATTTCGTACCTTTGCATATCGAAAGAAATCCTCCAAAAACAACCACTCTCGCAGCAGGCGCTGCAAGATATTGCGGCGGACGGTGCAAGCATTTGCCCCGCCCGCCGCAAAGTTTTTCCACGTACGCTACAACCCCTATCCAATTGGCTCTCCGTCCCTGTTGAGTAGACTCTTTCTCCCTTCTGATAGCCTACTCTTCCCCTTCGGAAGGCTTACAGATCCTTTCCGAAGACTCATAGTAAAATGCCCTAAAGCGATGAAAAACGTTTTTGAGGGCTTTGTATAGGTAAAGTGTTTATTTTATTCGCCGAAGATTTCCTTGAGTTTGGCATGCAGCTCTTCGCCTCTGAGGTTGCGTGCCACGATTTTGCCTTGTGGGTCGATGAGGAAGTTGTCGGGGATGGCGTTGATTTTATAGACTTTGGTTACCAGTGACTCCCAACCCTTCAGGTCGGAGAGATGCGGCCAGGGCATCTTCAGTTCTTCGAGAGCCTTGATCCACGGTTCTTTCTGTCCGTCTAACGACACACCGACCATATCAAGGCCTTTCTCGTGGAACTTCTCGTAAGCAGCCACCACATGAGGTATCTCAGCTCGGCAGGGACCGCACCATGAGGCCCAGAAATCGACGAACGCCCAGCGGCCGTTGCCCACGTACTCACTCAGTTTGTGGGTCATTCCGTTTGGGGCTACCATCTCGAAATCGGTGAACTGCTGGTCTATGAAAGCATCTTTGGCTTTCTTGTCGGCTGCTTTCTGTTCTTCAGATTTGGCAGACTTCACGACCCAAGTTGCCGTAGCCATCCATTTCAGGGTTTTCTCGTATTCTTTCACTTTTGGATGCTCAGCGTAGACGGGCTTCTCTTCCAGCATGTTAAGAAGTCCTTTCGTTCCATAACATCTTTGGCCTTCCACGATGAGTGCAGCAGGCAGGAGGGTCGTGCTCTCCTCGTCAAACATTTTCTTCGTCATTGTAGACCTGTATTCTGGATAATAGTTGCTTGGCAGACCCATGATTTCCTTATTATAGTAAGCCAAGCGCTCGTTCAGCGGCGAGCCCTTTAGCGTGCTGTCGTTCATATTGACGCTGATGGTTTTGCCATCGTTGAAGAAGAGCGTCCGCCAACTGCGCCAGTCTTTCTGGTCGAAGGTGATACCAAAGATGGCATCCTTGTCGGCCTGCCCCTTGAAGGAGAACTTGCCCTTCGCCACGATGGTACTGTCCACCGCTGTCGATGTCAGTCGGTCTTCCAAATAAACCATCTTTCCGTTGTCATTACTCACACCCTTGATGGTGTACTTCATTGTTTGTGCTTGTGCCGAAACGCTCAGCAGCAGCGCAAAGAGAAAGAGATTCCTTTTCATATTTTGTATCTAAATTTGTATATCAATATTGTTCCAGCAGTTCGTTGAGTCGTCTCTTGGCATCATCCAACGGCTTTTCGTCGTCGTTTTGTTGCTCAAGCGAACTATAGATCGTATTCCCGTTTCGGTCGATAATGAAGAAGAAGGGAATATAGCCTGGATCGAAAAGAAGAGGAAGTGGTCGCCCTTTGGGAGTGACGTCAAACTTGGAAGAGAGATTGGGCCATTCATATTTCTGTAATTCATTCACAGCTTTCAGCCAGTCTTCTTGGTTTTCATCCACCGTCACACTGACAAAGGCCACACGCTCATGACATTGCTCATAATAGGCTATCAGTTCAGGAATTTCTGCACGACAAGGACCACACCAGCTTGCCCATAGATTCAAGAGCATGTAGTCTTTTCCATTCAAGCACTCGTTGAAGGAATGAGCCTTCCCTGCTGTGTCCCACATGGGGAAGAGTTGGGTCACTCCTTTCTTGTTTTTCCTGTCCCAAATGAGTTGTTGCAATTCCTTTCCTCGCTCAGAATTGCGAAGGGGCTCAGAGAAACAGTTGAGTGCCATCTGCAAGGTGTCAGCATCCCACGAATGCGACAATAGGTGCAACGCCTCAAGGCTATGTGAATGTGCCTTCAGGAATTCCTCACTCCGAAAGCGTTGACGAGCGTGAAAGTACGCATCTCTCGCTTCAAAATCGCCATACTCATCGACGATGTTTCCTACGGATGCAACGCGAGAAGAGAGAGACAGAGAATCGAACGTAATCACGGTGTGCCCATATCCTATCGGGAAGTCTCCCCATCGTGCAGATTCATTCCGTACAAACAACCACCGAGGGTTGTCGGCATCCCGCTTTTCCAAATACTTGAGCCCTACTGTAATTGGTAATTCTTCCTTTTTCTTTTCTATGACTAACTTCCCATTCACAATGGGGAGCGTGTCACTGTGGACGTCCAATATTCCGTACGTCACCTCCACGAAGCCTTCAGTATCCTTAGGGAAATTGACTTCCAGCACATCTTGTGCCGATGCTTTGTGTTGACCAAATAAGGAGAGAACACACAAAGCAGTCATCAAACTTTTCTTCATCTTGAGTTTTGGGGGTTAGAATTTTGGTGGCAAAGGTACGATTTTTGTGTTTTTCTGCCAAGAAATCGGGTTGGCAAAAAGTTGGCAAGTGTAGAAAGAAACAAAAACGGAGTTTGCAAATAGTTTGCAAGCTCCGTTTAAGTGTCTCACAATGAATGGATAAACTCATCCCAGTCTTTGGCACTACCCTCTCGGTCAAAAACCTTTCGGTATAGACGTTTTCGCATGGAACTGATGGTGCTTTTATCTTTGTTCAGCACAGCTGCTATCTCGATGGGAGCTGTGTGAATCTTCAACAACAGGCACATTTGATACTCTGTTGGCGAGAAATTGTGAAGTCCGTAGAGGCTGCTGCTGAATCGTGGATAGACCACTTTCAACTGCTGTTCGAGTTCCTTCCATTCCTCGGGTCGGATGTTCTCCCCTGCCCCAATGCGACGGCGCAACGTCATGTAGTATTCGGATTGATAGAACTCGGTTTCCACCTGTTTCATGGCATCAGCCACTACCACAGGACGCAAATGGTTCTCTTCTTCTATCTCTGCCAGTTTCTTCTCTATCTCGCGTTTGCGTTTCCGCAGTCGATACACATATACCACCACGCCGATCACCACCAACCCCAGCCCAATGATGATGTAAAGAAACACTTGGTTCTCTGCTTTCAACTGCCGTTCGGTGGTGGAGAGGACGAAATGCTTGACAGGTGCATCGGCATCGTTGGGGTATTTCTTCACCAAGTCGCGAATCTCCTGCTTGCGTTCCTCCGTCATCGTGTCAGAACGCACCATTTTCTCCTTGTAGCCTTCGTAAGTGGTGATGAACGTGGTGTCATCCACCCATTCGAAAGGCATCACCCTTCCGTTCTCGATATAGATGGAATCATTCAGACGATACCGACCCATCTCGTGGGCGAGAATCATCATGTCCTCTCCTACTGCATGGAGTTGAACCGTGTAGTAGGTGCTGTCGGAGTCGAAAATCTTGCACCTCGTGTATTGGGTGTATATCTGCGGGGTTTCCTTTCCATCAGGAGCCGTCTCGCTGACCAACATCCAAGCACCAAACACGGAACGTGGTTTGCCTTCAGCCTGTGCCGATGAGGTGCCGACCAACAGCGAAACAAGAGTCATGCAGAGGATAAGGAGGGTTTGTTTCATTGTTTTTGGGGTTGATTGATGGGGGTTATTTTATCTGAAAGACAGAGACAATGGGCAGATGGTCGCTGATGCCACCTTGATAAACAGGTCCAAGGTAGGTGCGATGAGGTTTTATGTCGCCATTAGTAGGGTCGGGTTCCGTGAGGAAAGGAAGTGAGAGGATGCGTGTTTGTTGGTGGGAAAGGGTAGTGGTGTGGGTGAGAATATGGTCGAGGATGGACCATTCACCTTGGTATTTGTAGGTGCCAGGTTGTAATTTAGCCGTGCGGTCAATGAGATGGTGACTGCGTGTGAGGAGCTTAAGCTGGGGAGAGCTGGTTTCAGCATTGAAATCACCCATCACGAGAAGGTTGGGGTGCTGTCTGATGGCTCTTACGGAATCCGTATGTGCCTGTAGTTGTCGACAGATGTTCATGCTCAGGTTTTGTCCCTCTGCACCCCCTCGTTTAGAGGGCAGATGAAGCACATATACATCCAGGGTATCGCCCCCTGAAATTGTGCCTGCCACATGCAGAATATCGCGTGTGGTTTGCTTCTTGAGATTGGGACGAATCGGCTGTATTTCAACGGGATGAAAAGTGAAAGGAGAGTAGAGTAGGGCAACGTCGATACCTCTGTCATCCTTGGACTCAGTTAAGATATAACGATAGCCAAGTTGGTAAAGGGGAGTGCGACGAATGAGATACTGCATGACCGTATCATTCTCCACCTCACAAAGCCCAATCAAATCAACGGGTCGTTTCTCGTCAGCAGCAGCAACCACCTTGCTCACACCCTTCAGTTTGTTCATCAGTCGCGAGTGGCTCCATCTTCGTTCTCCTCCTTCACAAAATTCAAGGTCATCCTTGCCCTCATCGTGATGCGTATCGAAGGCATTCTCAATGTTGTAGGACATGATTGTGAAGGACCCCCCAACCCCCGAAGGGGGAGGGCTGACGCGATGCTGCGCTTGCATTGGATACGCGTACATCGTTAATAATAGAAGTAATATGCTAACATTTCGATGCATCAAAACCCTTCAAATTTTAGTGTGCTTCGAGCCAGTTTTCGCCCCATCCGCAATCTGCAAACAGCGGAACGGACAGCTTGATGGCGTTCTCCATTTCCTTGATGACCAACTGCTGCAGTTTCTCCTTTTCTTCAGGCACCACAGAGAAGTTCAATTCGTCGTGTACTTGCAAGATCATTTTTGAGCGTAACCCCTCTTCACGCATCCGTTTGTCAATGTGTATCATCGCCACTTTGATGATGTCGGCAGCCGTTCCTTGAATGGGGGCATTGATGGCATTTCTCTCTGCATAACCACGTACCACAGCGTTTCGAGAATTGATATCTGGCAACTGGCAACGACGTCCCAAGAGGGTCTCTGTATAGCCCATCTGACGGGCTTTCTCGATGCTCTTGTCCATGTATTCCTTCACACCTGGATAGGTGGCAAAATAGTCATCAATAAGCTGTCGTGCCTCACTTCGGCTTACCTCCATCCGTTCTGCTAAACCAAAGGCAGAAATACCATAGATAATGCCAAAGTTAGCAGTCTTTGCCTTGCGTCGCATGGTGGAGGTCACCTCTTGAATGTCCACCTTGAAGATTTTGGCAGCAGTGGCCTGATGAATATCATGCCCACTGTTGAAATCTTCCACCATATTCTTGTCCTGACTCAAGTGTGCCATCAGGCGCAATTCTATCTGACTATAATCGGCTGAGAAGAAGAGTTCGCCCTCGTCTGGAATGAAGGCCTTGCGCACCTCTTTGCCATTCTCGTCACGGATAGGAATATTCTGCAAGTTTGGGTTGCTGGAGGAGAGTCTTCCTGTGGCTGTAACAGCTTGATTGTAAGAGGTGTGGATATGTCCTGTACGAGGATTGACCAATTGTGGAAGGGCATCGATATAAGTGCTCAGCAACTTCTTGTAACCACGATAATCAAGTATCTTTTCCACCACAGGATGCTTGCTCTTCAAAGCGAGAAGGGTAGCCTCGTCAGTGACGTACTGCCCCGTCTTTGTCTTCTTAGGTTTGGAGTCGATTTTGAGCCTTTCGAAGAGGAGTTCACCAATCTGTTTTGGCGAACTGATATTGAGTTCTTGTCCTGCCACCTCGCGAATTTCGCGTTCGATGGCTTCCATGCGTTCTGTGAAGACTCTGGAGGTCTCTGCCAACGATGCCTCGTCAATTCTGGCACCATTCATCTCCATGCGTGCCAAAACGGGTACGAGAGGCATCTCCACCTCGTCAAAGAGTTGGTAAAGTCCTTTCTCGTGCAGTTCTTTCTCCAGGATATTTTTCAGTTTCAGCGTCACGTCGGCATCCTCAGCAGCATACTCATACACATCCTTGGGATCAAGTTCATGCATGGAGCGTTGTTTCTTGCCCGAACCAATGAGTGAGTCAATGTGGATGGTCTTATACTTTAAATATACCTCAGCAAGGTAATCCATGTTGTGTCGCAACTCAGGTGCAAGGATATAATGTGCAATCATTGTGTCGAACATCTTTCCTTTGAGATGGATGTCATAATTCGCCAACACCATCATGTCGTATTTGATGTTCTGTCCAATTTTCAAAATTTTGCCTGACTCATACACCTCCTTGAACTTGTTAACGACTTTTAACGATTTCTCAAACGCTTCGCCTTCCCAATCCTCATGATAGGGCACAGGCACGTAAAAAGCCTCTCCTTCGTTCACAGCAAAGCTCAATCCGACCAATTTTGCCGACATCGCATCAATGGAAGTGGTTTCCGTGTCTAAACTGACAAAATCGAAAGTCAATAATTTTGCAGCAAGTTTCTCCATTTCTTCCTCCGAATCAACGAGTTGGTAATGATGAGGTGTGTTGCTGATGTCGCTGAGATTTGAAAAAAACAAATCACCTTGCCCCTCGGTCGCATTGAGCGCCTCTTTTTGAGGGTCAGAAGCGGGTGTTTGAGGCATATTTGTCACGTTGCTTCCTCCAAAGAGGTCACCACTGAAGAGGTCAGCCATCTGTGGCTTGTTTTTATTGGGGGACGTCGATGGAGTAGGGGAGGTGGTTGGTGAAGCTTCACCTCCTCCCAATTTCTTTCTCATCAAGGTACGGAATTCCAATCGTTCAAAGATTTCCTTGAGGGCAACTTCATCAATAGGTTCACGTTTGAGGCTGTCGAGGTTGAGTGTGACGGGCACATCTGTTTTGATAGCTGCCAAGAATTTTGACATCTTGATGTCTTCCACATGTTCCTCCACCTTCTTTTTCATTGCCCCTTTCAATTGGTCGATGCTGGCCAACAGATGCTCGATGCTGCCAAACTCGTTGATGAGTTTCACGGCTGTCTTCTCACCCACACCAGGACAGCCAGGGTAGTTGTCGGAGGAGTCGCCCATCAGCCCCAGCAGGTCAATCACCTGCTTCACATCGCTGATGCCATATTTTTCCTTCACTTCCTTCTCGCCCAAGATGTCAAAACCGCCATCAAATCGTGGTTTATACATCTTCACGTTCTTGGCCACCAGCTGTCCATAGTCCTTGTCTGGCGTCATCATATACGTGTCAAGTCCCTCGATGGATTCGCTCTGTTTGGCCAATGTTCCGATGACATCATCTGCCTCATATCCCTGCACTTCCAACACAGGAATGCGATAGGCCTTCAACACATCTTTAATAATAGGAACAGCAAAGCGGATGCCCTCTGGTGTCTCCTCACGTTGGGCTTTATAGTCAGGGAAAGCCTCATGACGGAACGTGGGACCATGCGGATCAAAGGCTACACCAATATAGTCAGGATTCTCCTTGGTGAGAATCTCTTCGAGCGTATTGACGAAGCCCAATACTGCCGATGTGTTTTCGCCTTTGCTATTGATGCGTGGGTTCTTGATGAAACCATAATAGGCTCTATAAATCAATGCATAAGCATCGAGAAGGAACAATTTTGCCATGTCTTTTTTGATTTTGTGTGTAAACTTACAAATTATATTTGAAAAAAGCACTAACTTTGCAGATGTTTTTCAAGAATATGGACGCATTACAGCAAATAAGAAAGCCAATTGAAGCCGAAATGAGTCAATACAAGCAAGTGTTTGACTCTTATCTTGTGCATACCAATCCGCTGCTCAGTCGAGTGCTCAACACCATTGGCAATCGCAGGGGAAAGATGATGCGTCCCATGCTCACACTCCTCATTGCCAAGTTGGTTGGGGAGGGTAAGGTGGATGAAAATGCCATCTATACAGCTGCTACATTTGAGTTCTTCCATACAGCAAGTCTCGTGCACGATGACATCGTTGACGAGAGTGAAGAAAGACGTGGTCAGGAGTCTGTGAACAATGCCTATGGCAACCAGATTGCTGTGCTGGTAGGCGATTTCATCCTGGCAAATGCCTTGCTTTGTGCTGCCAAAACGGGAAAAACGGAGTTGATAGAGGTCGTTTCTCATGCAGCCCAAGATTTGGCAGATGGAGAACTGCTCCAACTCAATAATGTGGAAAACGAGGACATCGCTGAGGAGGTCTATTTCCGTATCATTCGCAACAAGACTGCAGCACTCTTTGCTGCTTGTACAGAATCAGGTGTTTTGTCGGTTTCATCGGACAAAAACATGCGAAAACTCTTAAAGGAGTTTGGCGAAATCATCGGTATCTGTTTCCAAATTCGTGATGACATCTTTGATTACCACCACGATCCATCTATCGGAAAGCCTACAGGTAATGATATGAAGGAAGGTAAACTTACCCTTCCTGTTATCCATGCACTCCTTTCTACAGGCAATAAAGAGATGTATGCCCTTGCCCAAAAGGTGAAGAGTCGTCAGGTTTCTCAGGAAGAAATCGATGTTTTGGTTGATTTCACCAAGCAGAATGGGGGTATAGAGTATGCTGTGCAAGTGATGAACGACTATGCACAAAAAGCAAAAGACCTGCTTGCATCCTTCCCATCTTCGGATGTCAAGCAAGCCCTTTTCACTTACGTCGATTATGTCGTAGGTCGTTCTATTTAATCGCTTCTTTTAGAAGAATTTCAATTCCTTTCCTTCTATTTCTGATAGCAGTTTGTTTGCCAACGAACTGGTACCCAGACGCAACCATTGGTTCGTCAGCCATTTCTCGCCCAATACTTCCTTGACAATCGTGTAGTAGGTGAGAGCATCTTCCACTGTCTTCATGCCGCCAGCAGGCTTAAAACCAATCTGAATGCCCGTTTTGTTGTAGTATTCCTTGATGGCTTGGCACATCACGAAAGCTGCCTCTGGGGTGGCTGCTGGTTCCAATTTGCCTGTGGAGGTCTTGATGTAGTCAGCACCTGCATACATTGCCAGGATGCTGGCAGTCTTAATGTTGCTGGCAGTCTTCAGACATCCTGTTTCAAGGATGGTTTTCAACTTCTTCTCTCCACAAACAGCCTTGATTTCAGCGATTTCATCACACATTCCTTCATAGTCACCAGCCAGAAACTTACCCACAGGAATCACGATATCAATCTCTGTAGCACCATCCTTGATAGCAAGGGCTGTCTCTGCAATCTTTACCTCCACGAAGGTTTGTGCTGATGGGAAACTTCCTGATACACAAGCGATTTCCACCTCATCATTCTCCAAGGTGTCGTGACAAATCTTCGCAAAGCAAGGATAAACGCATACTGTTGCTACATGTCCTAATTCTGGATAGATATCATCGAACTTGTTCACCTTCTCCACAAACTTCAAAACGCTATCCTCACTGTCTGTCGTTTTGAGGGTGGTGAGTTCTACGCTGTTCAGCAAGAACTGCTTCACTTCCTTGGTGTTGTTCTCTTGCAGATGCTCCTTCAACAGGGTTTCCACCTGACGTTTCACCTTCTCGTCATCGAGGTCTAAATCATACTGTTTTAGCACCTCAAAATACTTGTTTTCTTCCATATTCCTGATTATTCTTTGTTTTTTGTATCCATACAAATGGTCACAGGACCATCGTTCAGCAGTTCCACTTTCATCTCTGCGCCAAACTCTCCTGTAGCCACTTTCTTGCCTAAATTCTCCGATAGAACCGTACAAAAGCGCTCATAGAGTGGAATGGTTATCTCGTGGCTGCCTGCTCTCAAATAGGAGGGGCGATTTCCCTTCTTGTAACTTGCCCACAAAGTGAACTGGCTGACCACTAAAATCTCACCATTCACATCGAGAATGGACTTGTTCATCACGCCATTTTCATCATCGAACACACGCAAATTGCAGATTTTCTTTGACAGCCATTCGATATCTTCTTCTGTATCAGCATTTTCGCAACCCAAAAGAACCAAATACCCATGACCAATGGATGAACTTCTCTCGCCATTAATCGTGACAGATGCGTGTGTAACTCTTTGTAATACTGCTCTCATATTTTATCTTGATTTTATTCGTTAAAGAAATCCTTGATGAGTTGGGCTTTTGAAGCGCCAATAATCTCTGCAAGTGTTTCATAATCAGCCTCTTTGATGCGTTTTAGGCTCTTAAACTTATTCAGTAACAGTGTCTTGGTGGCTGTGCCGATTCCTTTGATGTGATCCAATTCAGATTCTGTGGTATGCTTGGCACGTTTCTGCTTGTGGAACGTGATGGCAAAACGGTGCACCTCGTCCTGAATCTGTGTGAGCAACTTGAAGAGCGGGCTGTCCATCTCAATGCCCACCACTTGGGCAGGGAAGCCAAACAGGAGTTCGTTCGTACGATGGTGGCTGTCTTTTGCCAAGCCAGCGATGGGGATATCCAGGTGTAACTGGTCTTCAATCACCTTTCTAACCACCTCCATTTGTCCCTTTCCGCCATCTGTAATGATGAGGTCGGGTAGGGGAGTCTCTTCCTCGATAGCACGGCTATATTTGCGATACACCACCTCACTCATAGACGCGTAATCGTCAGGACCAATCACTGTCTTGATATTGTATTTACGATAGT
>Ga0310786_10003475_pt1 | contig 22882 bp, 15 predicted proteins | sample AusTroGonzalo_MG_FD_203881 | JGI IMG/M metagenome (GOLD analysis project Ga0310786, IMG submission 203881) | Bovine rumen microbial communities from tropical cattle in Woodstock, Queensland, Australia - Gonzalo_03 (v2) (version 2) | ecosystem: Host-associated > Mammals > Digestive system >...
CATGATTTCGTTGGTCTTGCCTTCGATGCGCTTGGCATAGAGGTAGGCGGCGCGAAGCTGGCTTTCGGTGAGCGCGTAGTGAGCTCTGAGTTTCTGCTTTTCGAGCATCATTTCGCCGTAGGCCGTTAGTTTTTTGCGGTGCGCGTTCTTGCCCTGGAGACCGGCGGCGTAGGTGCGGGCGCGGCCCTTCACGGTGGGGCAGTTCGGCATGTTCCAGATGCAGTAGCCGATGCGGCGGCAGATCTTGTGTTTTGCTTGACCTTGTTTCATCCCTTGATTCCTTTCTGAAAAGGTGTTTGAGTGACAGTGCGGATGGCGTCAAGCTCCAGTATCCCGGGGGCCGTCCGCACCAAAACGAGTCTTATAATATACAGCCATCCCGGGAAAAATCAAACCGGAAATGCAAAAAAGAAGACCCGGCGCCTGGTTCGAGGCGAAGAAAAAGCCGGAAAACCGTTGGAAGAGCCGATGCGGCTGCCGGGATCGACCGCGGAAAAACGCGTGAGCCCCTGCCACTCAAAGACGGAAAAACGCGATCGTGCCTTGAAAAGCCGCGGCCGTGATGGTATATTAGAGGCGGTCCGGGGGGACGCGGCACAAAACGGAAGCGCGTTGTTTCCGCAGATCCGGGTCCGAACTCACAAGATGCAAGCCTGAACTCATGCGGGGCAGGGCGTCAGCGCCCCTCTGCTTACAAGGAGTTGGAACCATGTTCCCTGAAATATCAGCCTCCATCAAAGACGCGATGTCCGTTCATCCCGTCCTGGTCAACCTGTGCATCCTGGGCGTGGCGGTTCTGGGCGGCATTCTGGTGAACCTGCTCACGCGGCATTGTTTCCTGTACGGCATGAAGATCGCGTTCCAGAAGCTCCCGATCCATCTTGAGGAGGGGCGGAAGCTGCTGTATACGATGTCATCGCGGCTGGCATACATCGCGCCGATCGTGGTGGTGTATGTGCTGCTGGAGATCATGGACATCGAGCCGTATTACCTTCTGCGGATGCGGAAGATCTGCATGGTGCTCACGATCATCTGCATCGTGGCGGCGCTGGTGAGTTTTCTGAACTTGCTGGACTTGTGGTACCGGAACCAGCCGGACGCACAGAACCGGTCGATCAAGGGCGGCATCCAGCTGATGCAGATTTTTATCGTGATCGGCGCTTTCATCATGACGGCGTCGATGCTGGTGAACAAGAGCCCCGTGATGCTGCTGTCCGGCCTCGGTGCTGTGGCGGCTGTGCTGCTTCTCATCTTTCAGGATACGATCCTGGCTCTGGTCTCCGGGATTCAGCTCAGCACCAACCATATGATCCAGATCGGCGACTGGATCGTCCTGCCGTCGGAGAATGTTGACGGCGTCATCATCGACATCGCGCTGCATACGGTGAAGGTTCAGAACTGGGACATGACCATCGTGACCGTGCCTACGCGCAAGCTGACCGTGGAGACGTTCATCAACTGGCGCGGTGTTTACGAGTCCGGCGGCCGCCGCATCAAGCGCGCACTGAACATCGACATGAGGAGCGTCAGGTTCCTCGATGATGCCGAGATCGCCGGACTCGAGGATTTCATGCTGCTGGACGACTATCTGAACGAGAAACGGCAGGAGATCAATGCGTGGAACGGCAATTTGCAGGTGAAGGGGGCGAAGCCGATCAACGGGCGCCGCATCACCAATATCGGCACATTCCGCATCTACGTGGAAAAATACCTCCGCTCGCTGAAGACCGTCAACCAGAACATGACCATCCTGGTGCGCCAGCTTGAGCCGGGTTCCCGCGGCCTGCCGATCGAGGTGTACTGCTTCACGAATACGACCGACTGGAGCGAATACGAGAAGATCCAGTCGGATATCTTCGACCATCTGCTGGCGATCCTGCCGGTCTTCGGCCTGAGGGTGTTCCAGGAATGCAGCGACATCTTCCAGGAAGCGGGCGGTGCGCGGCGGCTTGTCGGCGGGGTGTTTCCGCAGGATACTTACGAGGCGCCGGTCATCATCAGCAAAAAGGATTGACCCAGCTGCCGCTTCCCTGAACTGGATTTCAACTCTACGCCCGTAAGATCAATGGCGCTGAGCCGCCGTCATTGTTTCTTTTTGCCCGGTTTTTTCTGGGGTAAAGAGTATTTTGAAACGTCCGGCAGGCTCGGATCACGCTTCAGGGTGAGTTTCAGCACTTCGGTGCATTTCCCGCAATGCGTGCAATCGTTTGCACAGAGTCCCGCGATCTTTCCCTCGCTCCATTCTTTCGGGAATGACTTGTTGTCGAGGATTAGAGTCCCGATGAGGAACGAGAAACCGGGATCAAGGAGCTGTAAAAGGTCTCCGTCGTAGGACCCGGAAGTGTAGGCCTTCAGGATCAGGTCGGGACGATTTGTTTCGCGCGTGGAGAGCTTGATGACGGAGACGTACGGCTCGTAGAGATGAAGGTCCTCCGGGCGAATCCAGGAACAGCGGAGAATTTCCTCGTACTGCTTGTCAAGGATCAGTCCGGCGCACAGAGTCGGTTGCATGTTCAGCTTCTTCATTTCAGGCACAACATGCTTGAAGTCGTGTGAAAGCAGGGTCTCGTGGAAAGTCTGCCACGGGCAGTAGCGCAGACATGCGCTGTTCGCCAGCATGCAGATTTGCCTGCCGGAATTTTTCCCCCATTCCGAAAAGGTCTTCAAGGTCGGCAAATCGCGCTGGATATCCCGGCAGATGTAGTAGGAGTCGAATTCTTCCGCCACGTATTCCATGGCCAGCGTCGAGTTCAGGCGCATGTTCACGGAAGCCCGGCGGTCCACGGCCTTGTCGAATTTCTTCGTGATATTTGCGATATAGGGGGACGTGGTCGTGACGATTTCCGGCATGAGGCCGTACGAAACGAGTTCCTTCAGAAGAGCGAAGTATTCTTCGCGCTGGGTGGGCGTGAAGGATTTGTCCCCGTAACAGGTCGCATTTGCAAGCAGGTCCAGTGCGAGTCCTTTCGAACGGCAGAACTTCAGGTCGTCGATCAGCGCCTTCTTGAGTGCGATCGGGTCTTCATCCAGTTCCCGGGCAGTGAGCAGGCCGGGCCAGGGGAAATACACTTCCTTCAGGTAAGGAGCATATTCCTCGGCAAGATCGCGGAACGAGAAGCCGCTGCGTTTTCCGTAAAAGTATCCGAATGCGAATTTGCGGATTGTCTGCTTCGGCTGCGGGGTTCCCGCCGGACGAATCTGGATCCGTTTGTAAGCGGGAGCTGTAAGTGGTCCAAGATTCAACTGAAAGGTTGGCTTGCTCATGGATTGTTTCCTCGTAGTTTCTTTGATAAGCGTTCGTCGTTCGGCATGCCGGCTCATGATTGCCTTGGTTTTAGCTTCGGTTTGAACACCAGCTGGTCCGTCACTTTCCGTTTGGGGGCCAGATAGACGAAATTCTTGTTGTAGGAAAAACCGTCGATGCGGGTACCCGGAGCGATGTCATATTTGAGCGTCTGCTCCAGGATCTTTTCGCATTTCCCGCAGTGGGTGCAGTTGTCCGCGCACTTCCCCGCGATGCCGCTGGTGATCCAGTCAGCGGGGAACGACTTATTGTCGATCCGGTGCGGGCGGAATCCACGTCCCTGATACGGTTCCGTCAGGTGCAGCAGATTGCCGTCGTAAGAACCGTTCAGATAAGCCTCCACGATTTCGAATGCGTAGTCCGTCCGACGGGTGGCCAGCTTGATCGTTTCGAGCTCTGGCTCGAACACATGGATGTCCTCGGGGCGTATCCAGGAGCACCGCAGAAACTCGACGAAGTGCTTTTTCTGGGCATAAAGGTCGTAGCAGACGAACCAGAGCTTCTGATTGTACATCTCCTTGAAGATGTCGGAGTAGTGATGCATGTGATGGATTTCATGGAAGACCTGCCAGGGGCAGTTCCGCACGCATCCGCTGTTCGCCAGCATGCAGAGCTTTTTGCCATTTTCCTTGCACCAGTTTGCCATCATGTGGAAGGTGGGCAAATCGCGCTGGACGTCACGGAAAATGTAGTAGGAATCGAACAGCGGTGCGAGGTACTGGAGCCCGAGTGTGTTTCTCAGGCGCATGTTGACGGAGGCGCGGACTTCGATGTCGGGGAAGTTGAGCTTGCAGATTTTGGCGATATACGGGGACGTGGTCGTGATGATTTCCGGGTACAGTCCCAATTCATCGAGCCGACGAATGATCCCGGTGATTTGAAGCCGCTGCTCTTCCGTGCAGGCGGTTTCCCCGTAGCAGGTCGCATTCGCCAGCAAGTCCAGTTTCATCCCGTGTTTGCGGCAATATTTCAAATCGTCCGTGATGCGTTCCTCTTCATCCGGGAGCGTGTCGATGTGCGGTCTTCCGTTCGTGAGTCCCGGCCAGGGAAAATAGACCTCACGAAGCCTGGGGGCGAAGCGTCTTGCCAGTTCGGCGAAGGAAGCCGGATCGTCCTTATTTTTCGTCAGGAAGTGCCCGATGGCGAACTTTGTTCTGATACTGTTTTCGGTACTCATTTTTGTTCGTTTTTGCCAGAGAAAGCTTCCTTTCCGGTTTCCGGTTCCGACTGAGGCTCGGGGCTTTCCGTTGTGTTGTCAGGCCCGCTTCGGAATTCGAAGGATATCTTCTCCTGAAATGCGTTTCTGTATCAGGTCACATCTTGGGCTTGAACACCAGCTTGTCCGTTATCTTACGTTGCGGGGCCAGGAAAACGAAATTGTCGGCGACAGCAAATGAATCCGGCCGTGCCTGGTGATTGACGTCGTATTTCGTGACCCGCTCCAGGATTTCCTTGCATTTTCCGCAGTGAACGCAGTTGTCCGCGCATTTCGCGGCGATGCCGCTGGTGACCCAGTCTGCGGGAAACGACTTGTTGTCGACCCGGTTCGGGCGGAACGAGTATGCATGGTACGGATCCATCAGGCGCAGCAGGTTGCCGTCGTAGGATCCGTTCACGTACGCTTCTGCGATTTCGAGCGGATACTTTGCTTCGCGTGTGGACAGCTTGATCGTTTCGAGTTCCGGCTCGAACACATGGATGTCCTCGGGACGTATCCATGAGCACCGCAGGAATTCATAGAGATGGTGGGTCACGAAAAGATGGTTGCAGACAAGTTCGAGATTCTGATCCGCCATTTCCTTGAAGGATTTTGAGAACTGATGGGACAGGAGCGTCTCATGGAAGACCTGCCAGGGGCAGTTCCGCACGCATCCGCTGTTTGCCAGCATGCAGAGCTTTTTGCCGTGATCCCTGCACCAGGCCGCCATCTTATGGAAAGTGGGCAGGTCACGCTGGACGTCGCGGCAGATGTAGTAGGAATCGTACAGCGGCGCGAGGTACTCGAGCGCGAGGGTGTTCCGCAGGCGCATATTGACGGATGCGCGGATCTCGATGTCGGGGAAGTTGAGCTTAAAGATCTTGGCGATGTACGGCGACGTGGTCGTGACGATTTCCGGGTACAGTCCCAGTTCGTCGAGATGCCTGATGATTCCGATGATATGAAGTCGCTGTTCCTCCGTGAAAGACTGTTCCCCGTAGCAGGTCGCGTTTGCCAGAATGTCCAGTTTCATGCCGTGTTCGCGGCAGTATTTCAGGTCGGCCACGATGCGTTCTTCGTCGTCGGGCTTGTTATAAATTTTGGAACGGGCGTTCGAGAGCCCCGGCCAGGGGAAGTAGACTTCACGGAGCCTGGGTGCGAGACGTCTTGCCAGCTCCGCGAAGGATGCCGGATCGTCCGGTTTGTCCGTCAGGAAGTGCCCGACGGCGAACTTTGTTCTGTTACCGTTTTCTGTGCTCATATCTGTCTGTATTTTTGTAAAAACTTCCGCCTGGGTTATCTGCGTGCATGTCCCGGCTTTTCCTTAATTTAACTCCGCTCCTTGATTTGTCAAGCATATTTCCGGGAAAAGTATGAAAAAGGTTGGTTTTCTCAGGGGCGCAGGGCGATACTGTGGCAAAAGCGGGTTTTTTTGAAAAAACGGCTGTTTCCCGCTTGCAATCTTTGCGTTTTACGCTATATTTTAAAGGGTAAAGTTGTTTTCTGGACCTAATTTTCCTGAAAGGAAGTCTCAAATGAAATATGCGTTTTTCTCCTTTTTTGCGGCGTTAATCCTCGCTGTTTCCACTGGTTGTTCCTTCCTGGCCCGCGGCGAACAGATCGTCTCGGTCACTGTCACGCCGAGCGACGCTTATGTCATTGCGAACGGTCAGGAGTATCACATGCTTTCGCCGATGTTCATCGAGGTCCCGACCAAGAATGCGCTTCTGATCACGGCGTACAAGCCGGGCTACCGCACCGCATACTATGCCGCTGACAGCGAACTCAGCACGACCGGAAAGATCGATGCCATCGGCGGTATCTTCATTCTCCCCGCGGTCGGACTTCTCAGCAATGGCGCCTGGAGATTTACCGAGAACAATATCGTTATCGACCTTCAGCCGCTTCCCGATCCCGAGGAGTCCGCGATTGAGCAGGAAGCCACGCAGCGCAAGCGCCATGAGGTCGCACGCGAACTCGTCGATCAGACTATCGACCTTCCTCCGGTCCCGCTTACCGATGCCACGGCCAAGACCTCAGATATCCGCACTGTGGATAAACATGGCGTTTCTGTGACCAGCCAGGATCCGCTCGACAAGCCTGCTCCCGCAAACCCGGAAGACATTTCTATCGAGTGAGGCGGGGGCGCTCCTCGTCATGGCATTTCAGTTCCTGAAAGAACGCATTCGTAATTTTGCCCGGAACAATTTGCCGCCGTGTTCGGTTTTTTGTCGGAATCCGCTCGTTCTGGTCTCGTTCGATAGTGATTTCATCCAGGCAAAAGACTGGTTTCTGGCTGCGTTTGCGAAAAGCCCCGCGAAATCGATCCACGTTTTTCTCCAGCTTGGATGGGAGCGGGAAACTCCGGAGAACTCCGTGCCGTTTGCTACCGATATCAGGGAGATCCTGGCCGCCTGCCCGCGTCTGAAGATCACAGTCCTTGCCAACGATCCCAAAGAAGTCGAAACGCTCTCCGGACTTGGCCTTCATGCCGTTTTCTGCCATCAAAACGCGTTCCTGGATGAAACACGCTACCCCGTCCTGAAAGTTCCCAAACGCTACGATGCGATCTATGTCGCGCGCATCACGCCGTTCAAACGCCATCAGCTGGCGGCGGACATAAAATCCCTCCGGCTGATCGGTGGTTATTTTTATGCAGGCGATATGCAGTACAAAAAGGAAATCCTCGACGGTAAATTGGCTCATGCCGACTACAGCTTTATGGTCAAAGCCTCGAAGATTCCGGCGGAGATCGCTGCCGCCCGCTGCGGATTGTGTCTTTCCGCCGCAGAAGGCGCTATGTTTGCCAGCACTGAATACCTGCTCTGCGGAATACCTGTTGTCAATACGCACAATCTCGGCGGACGCGACGAAATGTTTCCCGATTTTGCCGTGAAGACCGTTCCGGACGATTCCGCTGCAGTCGCCGCGGCCGTGGCGGGGTTTGTTCGCAGTGCGCCGCCTCCCGAGGACATCCGGGCCGCCGTCCTGGAAAAAATGAAACCCCATCGGAAGACGTTCCGGACTCTCCTCAACGAAGCCATGGCCCCAGCGCATTACCCGGATTCCCGTCCGTTGCCGAACAAACTCATGCTCCGTTGTTCGCGGCAGCCGCTTGATTATATCCGTTACGGCTTCCTGTTTCCCCGCCCGCGTTAATCGCTCGTCCAGGCGGTCGGAGGGCGCTTCCCAATATCGGTTTCTCTGTTCGCTTCAAGTCCGGGGAGATGCCGCTTCCCTCTTTTCTTCGTTGTTATCTTGACGGAAGACCGTCCCTGCCGCCTTGATTCCTGAAGAATATGAAGTATATTATAATTGCTTTTTTTATAAAACTAACGGAGACCCTTGATGCTGACCATACAGGAAATCCAATCTCTTGCCCGGCAGAAAATCCTGATCCTGGACGGCGCCATGGGAACGATGCTTCAGGCCGGACATCCCACTGCCGCGGATTTCAACGGCGGCGAATTCGCGTCGCATCCGGTCCCGCTGGCAGGGGACAACGATGTGCTGAACATCACGCGTCCCGACCTGGTGAAATCCGTTCACCGCGCCTATCTTGAGGCCGGGGCGGACATCATCGAGACCAACACCTTCAACTCGAATTACTTCTCCCAGCTCGACTACGGCCTGGAGGACCGCGTATATGACCTCGCGTTCGCAGGCACGAAAAACGCCCGCGAGGTCGCCGACGAGTTTACGGCACAAGATCCCTCGAAACCGCGCCTCGTCGCGGGCAGCGTCGGCCCCACCGGGCGCACCGCCGGCATGTCGTCCGACGTCGAAGATCCCGCCGCCCGCAGCGTCACGTTCGACGAACTTGCCGAAACCTACCGGACGGCGATGGAGGCCATGCTGGACGCGGGCGCCGACATCTTCCTGATCGAGACCGTGTTCGATACGCTGAACTGCAAGGCGGCTCTTTTCGCCGCCGAGGAGGCCATGGCTTCCCGCGGTCGCGAAGTCCCCGTGATGGTTTCCGCCACGCTCAGCGACGCAAGCGGGCGCCTGCTTTCCGGCCAGTGCGCCGAAGCCTTCCTGATCTCCGTTTCCCACGCATACTGCCTCTTCTCCGTCGGGTTCAACTGCGCCCTCGGAGCCGAGGAGCTCCGCCCCCACATCGCTGAAATGGCCGCTAAGTCCCCGTTCCTGGTCAGTGCGCACCCGAACGCCGGGCTCCCCGATGCCGAAGGCCGGTACACGCAGACTCCGGAACAGATGGCCGCAGTGATCCGTTCTCTGGCCGATGCGGGTCAGCTCAATATTGCTGGTGGTTGCTGCGGTACAACTCCTGCCCATATCGCCGCTATCGCGAAGATCCTCGACGGCGTGAAGCCGCGTGTTCCCTCTCCTCAGCCGCGCATCCTGCGTCTTTCCGGCCTCAACGCCTTCACCGCCTCCCGCGACAAGAATTTCATCAATATCGGCGAACGTACCAACGTGGCCGGGTCCCGTAAATTCCTGAATATCGTCAAGGCCGATGATATGCCCGGGGCGATGTCCATCGCGCGGCATCAGATCGAGAACGGCGCTGCGATCATTGACGTAAATATGGATGACGCCCTGCTTGACGCGCCCGCCGCCATGAAGCGTTTCCTGCTGTACGCCGCGGGCGAGCCTGACGTCGCCGCCGTTCCGTTCATGATCGATTCCTCGAACTGGGAAGTCGTCCGCACCGCGCTCCGGTGCGTTCCCGGCCGCAGTATCGTGAACTCGATTTCCCTCAAGGAAGGCGAAGAGCCGTTCCTGGCGAAAGCGCGCGAAATCCGCCGCCTCGGCGCCGCTGTCCTCGTGATGGCGTTCGATGAGAAGGGCCAGGCCGACCGTTTCGAACGCCGCATCGAAACGCTTTCCCGTTCCGTGAAGCTCCTGACCGAACAGGCCGGGTTTGCCGAGGAGGACATCGTGCTGGACCCGAATGTCTTTGCCGTGGCGACCGGCATTGCCGGGCACGACGACTATGCCGCGGACTTCATCCGCTCCGTCGCCGAACTCCACAGGCTTTTCCCGCTCTGCGGCATCAGCGGCGGCATCAGCAATGTTTCATTCTCGTTCCGCGGCAACGACCTCATCCGTGGCGCGATCCATACCGTCTTCCTCAAGCACGCGGTCGACGCCGGGCTCACCATGGGCATCGTGAACGCCGCCCAGCTCGGAAATTACGATATGATCGAACCCGTACTCCGCGATGCGGTCGAGGCCGTCGTGCTCAACACTTCGCCGGTCGCCGGTGAACGTCTCCTCGAGCTTGCCGCGTCCATGAAGGACGCCGGCGCCGCGAAGACCGATGCATCCGCCGCCCCGGAATGGCGTTCGCTCCCCCTCGCGGAACGCATTGCCGCCTCGCTCGTGCGCGGAGATGACTCTTTCGTCGACACCGACATGGCGGAAGCGCTTGCCGCATACCTGGACCCGATGGCAATCGTCGAGGGGCCGCTCATGGACGGCATGCGGAAGACCGGCGAGCTCTTCGGCGCGGGCAAGATGTTCCTGCCGCAGGTCGTGAAGACCGCCCGCGTGATGAAGCGCGCCGTCGCGGTGCTGATGCCCGTGATCGAGGCGTCGAAGGCCTCTTCCTCCGCATCGTCCGGCCCGGTCGGCGTGTTCGCCACGGTGAAGGGCGATGTCCACGACATCGGCAAGAACATCGTTTCGGTCGTGCTCCAGTGCAACAACTGCACAATCCACGACCTCGGCGTTATGATTCCCGCCAACGAGATTGCCGACGCCGCCGAACGTGAACATGCGGATTTCGTCGGCCTCAGCGGCCTTATCACGCCTTCGCTCGACGAAATGGCGCGCACGGTCGCCGAATTCGAACGGCGTGGCCTGAAGATCCCGATCCTGGTCGGCGGCGCCGCCACCTCGGCGCTGCACACCGCCCTGAAACTCCAGCCGCTCTATTCCGGCCCGGTCATCCACACCACGGACGCCTCCGATTCCGCAGTCGTGGTGAATACGATCATGAACCCGGACAAGCGCGGTCCCTACCTCGAATCCCTGCGCCGCACCTACGACGAGCTGACCGGAAAGGCCGCGAAACGTACTGTCCCCGAGCTCATCCCCTACGCGGAAGCCTGCGCGAAAGCCTCCCGCGAAAAACCGTTCTGTCCCGTCCCGCGGATCGTGCAGGAATATCCTGATGACGGATTGGACAGCCGCTTCGGGCGCGATTTCTCCGCATCCGAACTCGCCGACAAGCTTGACTGGGACGCGTTTGCCCGCGCATGGAAAACGCCGCTCGAAGCCGAGGCCGCCGGAAACCTCATTGCTGACGCGAAAAAGAGCCTCGCCGCAGCAAAATTCACCATCTCGTCCTGGGGAGGCATTTTCCCGGCAGAACGGCTGGACAGCAATACGTTCAAAGTGTCCACCTGTCATCACGCGTCGCTGCGCGAAGACGGCGTCGGAGATTACGCGGTCATCACGTTCCCCCGCGCCCAGACCGGCGACTGCCGATCCCTCGCGGATTTCATCGGCGACTGGCTCGGCATGTTCGTGGTGTCCGTGAACGTACCGGAAACGCCCGGCGACGACTACGTTTCCCTGCTCGACCGCACGCTCGCGAACTTCCTGGCGGACGCCGCCGCGTCGGTCCTTTTCGAATGGATTTCCACCTGTTTCTGGGGCTGGCGGAAAGAGTCCGATCCGCCGTCCGGTATCGCGCCCGCGCCCGGCTATCCGGTCCTGCCGGACCACAGCCTCAAACGAGAGATATTCCATCTGCTCGACATTCAGGATGATTTCGTGAAACTCACCTCGAATTTCATGATGTCGCCGTCCTCCTCGACCTGCGCCTTCGTGATCCCCGATCCGAGGGCGGATTACCGTGCGCTCGGTCCGATCGGAGACGACCAGATCGCCGCACTCGCCGCCGCCCGCGGTTTCTCTCCTGACCGCATGAAAGTCCTCTTCGGACAGTCGAAATTCCCAGTCGAATGACTTGAAAAATAAGAATCAGACGGCATATTATTAACATACGGCATATTATTAACATAATCAACGCGAATCCACCTCAAATCAAGCGGAACCATCCATGCCACAGACCATCCAGCAGGCCCTGCACGACCGCATCGTCATCTTCGACGGCGCCATGGGCACCGAAATCTACCGGCGGAACTTCTTCGTCAACATCTCGTTCGAAAACCTCTGCCTCGCGCGGCCCGACGTGGTGCGCTCCATTCACCGCGCTTACCTCGACGCCGGTGCCGAAGTCCTCACGACCAATTCCTACGGTGCGAACCGCGCCAAGCTCATGAAGTTCGGCCTGGCCGAGCAGACGGCCGCCATCAACGAGGCCGCCGTCAAGCTCGCGCGCGAAGTCGCCGGCGAAGATGCCCTGGTGGCCGCGTCCATCGGTCCCGCGGGTGAACTGCCCTCTTTCCTCGATCCGCTCGAAATCCTGTCCGAACAGGTCTCAACCCTTGCGAAGGCCGGGCCGGATTTCCTGATGTTCGAGACGCTCGCCAACGTCGCCGACCTCGACCTGGCGCTGAAGGCCGTCCAGTCCGCGGGCGGCATGCCGTTCGTGCTCAGCTTCGCTTTGGACGAGAACGCCATGACGGCCAAAGGCGAGCCCTTCTCCGCCATTCTGGCGCGCATTGCCGCGTCCCCGCTCAAGCCCGTTGCCGTCGGCCTCAACTGCTGCAGCGGTCCCGGCGCGATGCTCCACTCGCTCGAGACCGTCCTGCCGCTGGTCGACGGCAACTACCCCATGATCGCCCAGCCGAACGCGGGCAATCCGCGCAGCGTGGACAACCGCATGCTCTACATGTGCAGTCCTGAGTATTTCACTACCTACGCCATGCGCTACGCCCAGCTCGGCGTGCGCGGTATTGGCGGCTGCTGCGGCACTTCGCCCGAGCACATCGCCGACATGGCGCGAAGCGTGAGCCCGCTGGCGAAACATGCCCGCGTGGTCGAGATCGCCCCTGCCGCCCCCGCGGTCCCGCTTCAGAAACCCGTTCCGACCGCGGAGAAGAGTTCCTTCGCCGCGAAGCTCGCCTCCGGCAAGTGGGTGAACGCGGTCGAGATCGTGCCTCCGCAGGGCTATCTTCTGGACGCCACCATCGCCAAGGCGAAGATTTGCGCCGAGGCCGGATTCGACGTCATCAACATCCCGGATGGCCCCCGTGCAAGTTCCCGCGTTTCCACCATCGTGACCGCCATCAAGATCCAGCAGGAAGTCGGCATCGAGACCGTCCTGCACTGCTGCTGCCGCGACAAGAACGTGATCGGCATCCAGGCCGACTTGCTCGGCTGCGCCGCCATGGGCATCCATAACATCCTCTTCATCACCGGCGATCCGCCGAAGCTCGGCGACTACCCGTTCGCGTCCGGCGTATTCGACCTCGATTCCATTGCTGCTGTGAAGGTGCAGTCCGCCTTGAACCGCGGTGTCGATTTCGGCGGCAAGTCCATCGGGGAGCGGACCGCCGCGTTCTGCCTCGTCGGGGCCGACCCGAACGCCATTGACATGCCGCGCGAACTCCGCCGCATCCGCGAGAAGATCGACGCCGGGGCCGAGGCGGTCGTGACTCAGCCTGTCTTCGACACGGCCCCGCTTCTCCGCTTCATCAAGGCCGTTCCCGAGCTCGCCGACGGTTCCATCCCGGTCATCGCCGGTATTTGGCCTCTCGCGAGTCTCCGCAATGCCGAGTTCATGAAGAACGAGGTGCCCGGCGTGGTCGTTCCCGATAGCGTGATGGAACGCATGGCGCGCCCGGAAACGCGCGAGGAACAGCGCCTCGAGGGTATCGCCATCGCACGCGAGGCCGTCGATGTCATCCGTTCCGCCGTGCGCGGCATCCACGTGAGCGCGCCGTTCGGCAACGTTGCCACGGCCATTGCTGTGATGAAACCGTGATTTTACCTCAGTCGCGGAGGATTGTTTCCCATGCGCCGCCTGCTCCGTTTCCTCTTCATCCCGGCTGTCCTCTGCCTGCTGGTCTCCTGCTCGGAGGAAAAGGAAGTCGTCAGCGGCGGTGTGGTCTCGCTTTCGCCCGCGCTGACCGAACTCGTCTGCCACCTCGGGCGTGAGGACCGCCTCGTTGCCCGCAGCACAGCCTGCGACTGGCCGGAAAGCGTGAAAAAGCTGCCGACCGCGGGCGACTTCGCCGAGCCTGAACTGGAAAAGATCCTGTCCATGAAGCCCGCGCTGGTCGTTTCCAACGAGTTCGTGAACCCGAAGGACGCAGACGCGCTCCGCCAGGCCGGGATCGCAGTCGAACTCCACCCGTGTGACGGCTTCGACGATTACCGCGACTGGGTCGTCCGCATGGGACGCCTGCTGGAATGCCCGGACGAGGCTGAGGCCGAACTCAAGCGCGCCGCCGCCCGCATTGCGGAGTTCGAGTCCGCGCTTCAAACCGCCGACCATAAGCCGTTCCGCGCGCTCTATGTGATTTGGGACAGCCCGCTCCTGACCGCGGGCGCCGATTCCCTCCCGGATGCCGTGGGACGCCTCGCCGGGCTGGAGAATATCGTGACGACCGAAAAGGGCTACCCGTCCATCTCGCTAGAATTTGTGCTGAAGGAAGACCCGGACGTGATCGTCTGGTTCGCCCACGGCAAGGACTGGAAATCCAATCCGTCGTGGCGCGGGATCCGTGCCGTTCAGACGGACCGTGTCCTGATCCCGCGCGACGATTCCGCGCTGCTCCGGCCTGGCCCGCGCATGTTCGACGGCATCGCGGACCTCAAGGCCGACCTGGAGAAGATGTTTTCATCACGTTTGAACTCGGAGACCGCTCCGTGAAGACCGCGCGCATCATCCTGATCTACCTTGCCGCCGCGATCGCCGCCGCTGTCTGCGGCGTACTGTTCGGAGCCGCCCGCATCCCGCTGTCCGAATTCGTGCAGGACGGCGCGCTGAATCCCATCGTGGAGCTCCGCATCGTTCGAACCGCCGCGGCCGCCGTGGTCGGCGCGTCGCTTGCCGTTTCCGGGCTGGTGTTTCAGGCAGTGCTCCGCAACTCCCTCGCCGAGCCTTATCTGCTGGGCGTTTCCGGCGGTGCGGGACTGGGAGCGGCAGGTGCGATCATCCTCGGTTTCAGCGCGTGGGGCTTCATGTCCGTTCCGCTTTTCGCCCTGCTCGGGGCAGTGGTCGCGAACCTGCTGGTCTTCGCGGCGGTCCGCAGGCGCAGCGCCGAGGAACTTCTGCTGGGCGGCGTGATGATCGGCACGCTCGCCTCAAGCCTGCTCATGGTGGTGATCACGTTTTCTCATTCGCACGACATGGCCGGCGTGATCTGGTGGATGCTCGGGAGCGTGCAGAACGTCGATCCCGCGCGCCAGCTCGCGCCCGCCTCGATCCTGCTCGCCGCCGCGCTGGTCTTCCTGTTCGTCCGCGCGGGCGATGTCGACCTGCTCACGTTCGGGCCGGAGTACGCCTGGAACCACGGCGTGAACGCCCGGACCATGACGGTCGTCCTGCTCGCGCTCGCCTCGCTTCTGGCGGCGGTCACGGTGTCCATGGCCGGGATCATCGGCTTCTGCGGACTCGTGGTGCCGCATATCGTGCGCCGTCTGCACGGCGGTTCCCACCGGAAAATCCTGATTCCCGCCGCGCTCGCCGGGGCGGCGTTCCTGATGCTGGCGGACATTCTCGGACGCGTGGTCTCGCCCGTCCGCGAGCTTCCGGTCGGCATGGTCACGGCAGCGGTCGGCTGTCCGGTCTTTCTGTGGCTTTTGAACAGGAGCCGCGCCGGATCATGAAACTGACCGCTGAACAACTCGTCTACACGCACCCCGGGGCGCGCGGGCCGCTTCTGAACGGCATCTCCCTCGAAATCGCGCCGGGCCGGATTTCCGCCCTGCTCGGGCGCAACGGTTCGGGCAAGTCAACGCTGGTGCGTCTCCTCTCCGGCTACCTGAAGCCCGATTCCGGTTCCGTCACGCTCGACGGCCGCCCCGTTTCCGCCTGGACTCCGACGGAACGCGTGCGCCGTCTGGCCGTGGTCCAGCAGCACGTGCCCGTCCCGCTGACTGACTACTCGGTCCGGGAAACCGTTGCGATGGGGCTGGGCGGTGTGTCTCGTCTTTCCGGCGCATTGTCCCCGGCGCAGTCAGAACGCCTTGAACGCACGCTCGAACTGCTCGACCTGGCCGCTTTGGCCGACCGTCCGTGCGGCACCCTGTCCGGCGGCGAACGCCAGCGCGTGTTCACGGCCGCGGCGCTGGTGCGTTCTCCGGGGCTGCTCCTGCTGGACGAACCGACCTCTGCTGCCGATCCCGCGGTCACGGGGAAGATCGTCTCTCTGCTCCGTACGCTCGCGCCTGAAGTCGGCATCCTGATCGTCACGCACGACCTTCAGCTCGCACTCGACTGCGCCGGATATGTCATGCTTCTGCACGTGGGACGCATCGCCGCCGCCGGAAAGCCCGCGGACGTGCTGACCCCGGAGACGCTGGAGCCGGTCTACGGCTGTTCTTTCCGCCGCTTCGACTGCGGGGGGCGTCCCGCGATTTTGCCGGAATAATGTCCGGAAACAGCAGAAAAACGATTGCAGAAGAACCGTTTCCGTGCTATATTAATTGATTATATCCGTTTTTTTGGAAAGGAAAAACTATGGAACAGAACGCTTTCGATGTGCTGCGGGAACGCGGCTTCATTTACCAGTGCACGGCCGAGGCCGAACTGCATGAACTCCTCGGCAAGGAAAAAGTCCGTTTCTACGTCGGTTTCGACCCGACCGGCAACAGTCTGCACGTGGGGCACCTGCTCCCCGTGATGGCCATGCGCATCATGCAGAAGTGCGGCCATACCCCGATCGTGCTCATCGGCGGCGCGACCGCCCTCGTCGGCGACCCTTCCGGCAAGTCCACTGCGCGTCCGATCCTCTCGAAAGAGGAGGTGGCGCACAACGTGGAGTGCCTGAAATCGCAGCTCCAGCGCTTCATTTCCGTCGACAATGCGATTTTTACGAACAACGCTGAGTGGTTCGCCGGCATGCTGTACCTCGATTTCCTGCGCGACATCGGCTCCAAGTTCAGCGTGAACCGCATGCTCCAGGCGGAATCCGTGCAGATGCGCCTCAATTCCGAGGTCGGCGTCTCGTTCCTCGAGTTCAACTACATGATCCTGCAGGGTTATGACTTCCTGCACCTTTACCGCACTCACGGCTGCCGTCTCCAGCTCGGCGGTCAGGACCAATGGGGCAACATTACCTGCGGCACCGAACTGGTCCGCCGCCTCGAACAGAACACCGTGTACGGCCTTACCATGCCGCTCCTTATGGACAAGGACGGCAACAAGTTCGGCAAGTCCAACGGACAGGCCGTCTGGCTCGATCCGAACCGCTACAGCACGTTCGACTACTACCAGTTCTGGCGCAATACCGACGATTCGCAGGTCGAGAAGCTCATGCTCGGCTTTACCTCGCTTCCTGTCGACGAGGTCAAGCGCCTCTGTGCTCCTGGCGGCAACATCAACCGCGCCAAGGAGATTCTCGCCTACGAAGCCACCGCGCTCGCGCACGGCAAGGCCGAGGCCGAAAAAGTCTTCTGCGCCGCCGGGACCAAGTTCGGGTTCGCCGACGAAGCAGGCACGATCCCGACTTCCAGCGAGATCGCCAAAATCGACCTGGCCGCGGTCCGCCGCGTCGCCGCCGCCGATCTCCCGACCTTCAGACTCGAACTTCCCGCCGAAGGCATCAACATCATCACTCTCCTCGTCCAGGCCGGCCTCTGCAAGACGAACAGCGAAGCCCGCCGCCTGATCCAGGGAGGCGGAGCTTACTGCGGCGACGAGCGCATCGCCACCATCGACCGCATGGTCACGGCCGCCGACTTCACCGACGGCGCGCTGATCCTGAAGGCTGGAAAGAAGAACCTCAAGCGGATCGTCATCGAATAACCGCCGGTTCCGCTTTCCCACGAAACGAAAGGACCGTATCATGGCCGCGTTCAGATATCCGGCGACGGACGGACGAGACGCCCTGAGCGGTCCTTTTTCGTGTTTTGAAATCGCTGCCGATTTCCGGAGACCGCACCATGAACGCTGAACACGGGTGTCTCCTGCGGTTCGACGAAGGCACGCTGGTGCTGGAGGGCTCCCCGGAAGCGGCGGAAGCCGTCTCCGACCTTGTCGCTCTTGACCCGCGCATCGGGGCATGGCGCGCCGAGGCGTACCGTTATGAATCCGTCATGCGCCGTCTGTACGCCGCCGGGATCCGTCCCGACGACCGTGCTCGGAACTACACCGTGTTCGGGGCTCCGCTCCGCACGAAGTTCACGCCCATGCCCCACCAGAGCGAGGCGCTGTCCGCCTGGCTCGCCGCAAAATGCCGCGGCATAGTGGCCATGCCCACGGGCTCTGGCAAGACCTTCCTTGCGTTCCTTGCGATCGCCGCCGTCCGGCGTTCCACGCTCGTCGTGGTGCCGACGATCGATCTGCTGCACCAGTGGGCGTCCCAGCTGGAACGCGCCTTCGAGGTCCCCGTCGGCATGCTTGGCGGGGGCAGCAGCGACGTCCGCCAGATCACGGTCAGCACCTACGATTCGGCCGTGCTCCGCATGCCGCAGATCGGCGACCGTTTCGGGCTCGCCATCTACGACGAATGCCATCATCTGCCCGGCGAGGTGAACCGCCTGTCCGCCTCGCTTTGCCTCGCGCCGTACCGGCTCGGGCTTTCGGCCACCCCGGACACCGGCGACACGTTCCCGATCATGTGCGACCTGATCGGTTCTCCGGTCTACCGGACCGAGATCAACGACCTGGAAGGCGGCGTGCTGTCGCCTTACCGCACTGTCCGGCTCCGTCTCGGCCTCACACCCGAGGAGGCCGCCGAATACGCCGCCGCCCACGAAAAATACGTGGCGTTCATTCGTGCCAACGGCATCCGGTTCCAGGACGGTTCCGGCTGGAGCGACTTCATTGCGCTCTGCGCGCGGCGTCCCGGCGGCCGCGAGGCGTACAAGGCGTATCTGCGCCAGCGTGCCATCGCCCGCTGCGGTTCTGCCAAACTCCGCGAAGTCTGGCGCATCGTCCGCGAAAATCCGTTCGCCCGTACCATCGTGTTCACGGCGGACAACGATACCGCGTACCGCATCGGCGAAGCACTCTGCGTGCCGGTCCTGACTCACAAGACCAAGGCCGCCGAACGCAAGGACTTTCTGGAAAGATTCCGCAGCGGCGATTATCCTGTTCTGGTCACCAGCAAGGTTCTGAACGAGGGCGTGGACGTCCCCGAGGCCAACATCGGCATCGTGGTCTCCGGCAGCGGCTGCACGCGCGAGCATGTCCAGCGCCTCGGACGCATCCTCCGCCGCGTCGAGGGCAAGGAGGCCGTCCTGTACGAGCTCGTGAGCGACGGCACCACCGAGATGAACGTGAGCGACCGCCGCCGCCAGAACAGCGCGTATTCCAGGAGGCGGTACTGATGCTGACGAAAGACCTCATCCGCGCCCGGTTGTCCGGCGACGCCGTGAAACCGCAGTTCGTCCGCGTCGACGACCCGGAGATTCTGCGCTACGCCGGAGACCTGGTCCGGCTCTACGGCGAGGGTGCGGGAACGACGGCAGCCGAACTTGACGAGTCCGCGGCCGCGCTTGCCGCCGGGATCGCCGACAAGAAGCTTGCCGAAGGTCTGCACAAGACCGTCCGCGACCGCGCCGAATTTTCCCTGCCCGCCGACTGCGACTACCCCGCCGCCCGCGTCGAGCTGTTCCGCGGAGCTGCCGCGCTTCTGCGTTCGGGGAACGCCCCCGAAAGACTGGAGGACGTCCGATCTGCCGTTTTTGCAGAGGTCCCAGCAGCATCCGAAACGTTCGGGCAGGGGATTTACTGCGACCTGCCGGAATGCGAACGCCTTCTGCCCATGAAGAAAATGCTGGTGCGCGAAGTGCCGGAACGCTATAACGTCTCGCTGGTGCAGTCGCTGCTGCTCTTTGCATCGAAGCTCACTGTCACGATTTCCGCCAGGGAGGAGCCGGCCGCCTTGCGCCGTCTCTTCAAGTACATGAAATTCTTCCGCCTGCTTTTCTCTGCTGAAATGAAGGGCAAAGACGCGATCCTCCTCACCGTCGACGGCCCGGCGAGCGTGCTGGAACACAGTGCGACATACGGTCTCCAGATCGCGTCGTTCTTCCCGGCCGTCTGCCTGCTCCCCCAATGGAGCATCTCCGCGGAAGTGACGTGGAAAGGCCGGCCGCGTAAGCTCAAACTGGACGAATCCAGCACTCTTGTGAGCCATTACTCCAATTTCACGGCCTATCAGCCGGAGGAGATCCGCATGTTCTGTGACCTCTTCCGCAGCTCGAACACGGGCTGGACGATCGACGACATGCCGGGCTGGATCCCGCTCGGCGGACAGGTGCTGCTGTTCCCCGACTTCATCTTCCGCTCCGGATCCGGCGCGGAATTCCCGATGGAGCTGTTCCATCGCTGGCATGCGGCTCAGCTGGAATGCCGTCTGAACTGGTGCGAGGAGCACCCGGAACGGAATCTGCTGCTCGGCGTGGACCGCGCGCTGCTGAAGAAGGACGGCGTGCTCAAGGAACGCCTCGAAGCAAGTGCTTATTTCCGGTCGCACGGGTTCCTCTTCCGCGATTTCCCTGGCGTGGAAAAGGTCTCGAAGCTGCTGGATTCCCTCGTCTGAATTGTCTTATCCAGTTTCCTGTATAAAAAAAGCCGGGACCGCAATTCCGGTCCCGGATGAAATCGGCGAGGCTTGTGCTCGCGCACAAATGTGTCTTCTCGACTACGAACGGATGACGGAGAGGATCTCGTCGCGCTTGGCTTCCATCGTGGCCTTGTCCTTGGCCTCGACGATGAGGCGGAGAAGCGGCTCGGTGTTGGACGCGCGGAGGTTGAACCACCAGTCGGAATATTCCACGCTGATGCCGTCGAGTTCGAACATGCGGCCGTCGGCGTATTTCGAGCGGATCTTGTCGAGGATGGGTTTCACATCGGGGACCTTGGAGTTGATCTCGCCGCTCTGGTAATACTTTTTCAGCGGCTTGACGAGCTCGCTGACGGGCTGGTTTTTCTTGCAGATGAGGTTCGCGAGCTTGATGATGGCGAGACCCTGGGATTCCGCCACGTAGTTCTCGCGGAAATAGTAGTGGCCGGAGAGCTCGCCCGCCATGACCGCGTTTTCCTTGCGCATCTGGTTCTTGATGAAAGCGTGGCCGACGCGCGACATGCTCGGCTTGCCGCCGTGGTCGCGGATGGCCTCGCGGACAGCCCAGCTGCTGCGGAGGTCGTAGAGGATGGTGGCGCGGCCGCAGCCGGGTTCGCCGAGGATGTCCATGGCGATGAGCGCGGTGAAGAGGTCCATCGGGATGATCTCACCCTTGTCGTCGATGAAACCGCAGCGGTCGGCGTCGCCGTCGAACGCCGCGCCGAAGTCGGCTCCGACTTCCACGACTTTCTTGCGGATGGCGTTGAGCGTATCGGTCTGGAGCGGGTTGGCGAGGTGGTTCGGGAAGGTGCCGTCGAGCGTGTCGTACAGGGGAATGACCTCGAAAAGGTCTTTGATGCCTGCGAATTCATAGAGGCCCATGGCATTGGCGTAGTCCACTACGACTTTAAGCTTGCGGTCCATCTTTGCGTAGGAACGGAGGAATCTGGTGTATTCGGGGGCGATATCGTACTGTGTGATCGTGCCCTGCCTGTTCGCGGCAGGGAAGTTGTTCGCCTCGACGAGCATCTGGATGTCCGCGATGCCGGTGTCGCCGCTGATCGGCACGGCCTGTGCCTTGCAGAGCTTGAAGCCGTTCCACTCGCCCGGATTGTGGGACGCAGTGATCATCACGCTGCCGTCCGCGCCGAGGAAGCCGTTGGCATGGTAGGACATCGGGGTAGAGCAGAGACCGATGTCGATAACGTCCGCGCCCTGCTTCGCGATGCCGCGGGTAAGGCCCTCGAAAAGCGGCTGGGAATGCGGCCGCATGTCGCGCCCGACGACGATCTTCTTCGCGTTGGTGAAGACGACGAAAGCGCGCCCGATCTTTTCCGCGAGGTCGGCGTCGATCTGCTCCGGGTAGATGCCGCGGATATCGTAGGCCTTGAAAATTCCAGACATGATCACTTGCTCCTTGAAAAGGTTTGAAAAACGTGCGTGAGAGCCGTCCGGCCGGGTTCCTTTTCCGTCAATGCCGGACTGTAAAATACATAAACATAACACCGGAAAGACGGAAAGTCAATCCTGAAAATGAAAAAAGGTGCGAGAAAAGGGGCCCGCGGGCAACATTTTTCCGAAACAATAGCGAATCCGTCTTGATTTCAGCGGGTTTTCAGTGTATATTATATAGATTTGCATGTACGACAAAACCACCTGTCCTATAACAACCCAAACCATAGGGAAAACAACCATGAAAGAACTCAATGCCGCTCCCAATGCACCGAAGCTGGTCGCATGGGTGAAAGAATGGGCAACCCTCTGCGAACCCGACGCCCTCTACTGGTGCAACGGTTCCCGCGAAGAGTATGACCGCCTCTGCAACGAAATGGTCGAATCCGGCCTCGCGATCCGCCTCAACCCGGTGAAGCGCCCGAACTGCCTCCTGTTCCGCTCCGATCCGTCCGACGTCGCCCGCGTCGAAGCCCGCACCTTCATCGCCGCGAAGACGAAAGAAGAAGCCGGCCCGACCAACAACTGGATCGACCCCGTCGAACTGAAGCAGACGCTCCGCGGCCTCTACAAGGGCTGCATGCACGGCCGCACCATGTACGTCATTCCGTTCTCCATGGGCCCCGTTGGCTCCCCGATCGCCAAGATCGGCGTCGAGATCACCGACTCCCCGTACGTCGTCGCGAACATGGAGATCATGACCCGCGTCGGCACGAAGGTCCTCGAAGTCCTGAACGACGGCGAGTTCGTCCCCTGCATCCACTCTGTCGGCAAGCCGCTTGAAAACGGCGAAAGCGACCACGGCATCTGGCCGTGCGCCCCGCTCGACAAGAAATACATTGCGCAGTTCCCCGAGACCCGCGAAATCTGGTCGTTCGGCAGCGGTTACGGCGGAAACGCCCTCCTCGGCAAGAAGTGCCTCGCGCTCCGCATTGCCTCCGTCCAGGCCCGCGATGAAGGCTGGATGGCCGAACACATGCTCATCCTGAAGCTCACGCGCGAATCCGACGGCAAAGTCAAATACATCACCGGCGCGTTCCCGTCCGCCTGCGGCAAGACCAACCTCGCCATGCTCATTCCGACCATCAAGGGCTGGAAGGTCGAGACCGTCGGCGACGATATCTCCTGGATGAAGTTTGGCGCGGACGGCCAGCTCTACGCCATCAATCCGGAAGCCGGCTTCTTCGGCGTCGCGCCCGGCACCAGCATGCAGTCCAACCCGAACGCCATGCTCTCCTGCGCCAAGGACACCATCTTCACGAACGTCGCTCTCACGGACGACGGCGACGTGTGGTGGGAAGGCAT
>Ga0310786_10003476_pt1 | contig 22879 bp, 18 predicted proteins | sample AusTroGonzalo_MG_FD_203881 | JGI IMG/M metagenome (GOLD analysis project Ga0310786, IMG submission 203881) | Bovine rumen microbial communities from tropical cattle in Woodstock, Queensland, Australia - Gonzalo_03 (v2) (version 2) | ecosystem: Host-associated > Mammals > Digestive system >...
CCCGTATCGATAACTACGAATATCTCAGTCCGCAGAACAAAGAAATCTTCAAGCAGATGGGCATTGACTCGCTCATCTATCCGGAGGTTCTGGCAGCCATCGACATCAACAATGGCCTGAAACTCTCATGGGTACGCCAGCGCTGGGATGTACACGACGGTGCCCTGACCCTGCTCGGCATCAAGCTGCGCGAGACGGCAGAGATACTGAACCAACCATTGCGTGAACTCTGCGGTCCGGATGATCCCTACCACATCGTGGCCATCCGACGCGGTGAGGACACGATTATCCCTGGCGGTCTCGATGAGCTGCGTGTTGGCGACCTCGTCTATATTATGACGACTCAGGAATATATCCCCTACATCCGTAAGATCGTGGGCAAGGAGCATTACGCCGATGTGAAGAACGTCATCGTGATGGGTGGCGACAAGACATCCGTGCGTGCTGCCCTGACTGCCCCTGACTATATGAACATCAAGATCATCGAGAAGGATGCCAAACGCTGTGAGAGACTGAACGAACTACTTGGCAACAGCGACACGATGGTCATCCACGGCGACGGACGCGACTTAGGACTGTTGGAAGAGGAAGGTATCCGTAACACCCAGGCCTTCGTCGCACTGACGGGCAATGCTGAGACCAATATCCTGGCCTGTCTGACGGCCAAGCGACTTGGTGTCCGCAAGACCATCGCCATGGTGGAGAACCTCGACTATGTGAAGATGGCCGAGGAGCTGGATATCGGCACCATCATCAACAAGATGACCATCGCCGCCAGCCATATCTTCCAGATGATGCTGGAAGCCGATGTCGATAACCTCCGCTCACTGATGCTTGTCGATTCTGAGGTGGCGGAATTCACGGCTGCCGAAGGGTCACGCGTCACAAAGAAGCTCGTCAAGGAACTCGGTCTGCCCACAGGTATCACCATCGGCGGACTGGTTCGCAAGGACGTCGGTATGCTGGTCAACGGTAACTCGCAGATTCAGGCTGGCGACTCCGTGATGGTCTTCTGTCACGAGGCCAAGCTCAAACAGATAGAGAAATATTTCAAGAAAGCGACACTGTTTTAAGGGATATGATTAACTTCCGTATCATCAGCAAGATCATCGGCTCCCTGCTGTTCATCGAGGCCTTCTTCATGGCCTGGTGCGTGGGCATCTCGTTCTACTTCCACGAAGACGACGGGCTGGCCTTCCTGCTGTCGATGCTGATTACCTTCGGAAGTGCCTTCCTCTTTCTGCTGATGGGCCGCAAGGCCGAGAACTCACTCAGCCGTCACGATGCCTTTGTGGTCGTGACAGCCGTGTGGGTCATCTTCTCGTTCTTCGGAATGTTCCCCTTCCTGATCCACGGCTGTATCACCAATGTGACGGATGCCTATTTCGAGAGTATCTCGGGCTTTACCACCACGGGGGCATCGATCATCGACGATGTGGAAGTGCTGCCTCATGGCATCCTCTTCTGGCGTTCACTGATGCAGTGGATCGGTGGCCTCGGAATCGTGTTCTTCACCATCGCCATTCTCCCGTCATTGGTAGGTGGCAGCGTGAAGGTCTTTGCGGCAGAGGCCACAGGTCCCATCAAGGCCAAGATGCACCCACGCCTCTCCACGACAGCCAAGTGGATCTGGAGCATCTACCTGATGCTGACCGTCGGATGCGGCCTCGCTTTCTGGGCTGTGGATATGGATTGGTTCGCCGCACTGAACTACTCGATGACAACCACGGCGACGGGCGGTTTCTCCATCCATAACGACTCGCTGACGTTCTACCACACCCCCACGATCGACTACATTGCCATCCTCTTCGAGTTTATGGCTGGCATCAACTTCACCCTATTATACGTAAGTGTCTTCAAGGCAAGAATCAAGGAACTGTTCCGCAATTCCGAATTCAAGTTCTATATCAGCCTCGTGCTGTTGACAACCATCAGCCTGACGGTTATCCTCTTCATCCAGATGGGCTACGATCTGGAGCATGCTTTCCGCAGCGGACTGTTCCAGGTGGTGTCGTTTATGACGACGACTGGTGTGTTCAGCGACGACGTGGCCAAATGGCCGCATATCACGTGGATCATCTTGGGAGCCGTGATGTTTACAGGAGCCTGTGCCGGCAGTACCAGTGGCGGCTTCAAGTGCATCCGTGCCGTCATGACGCTGAAGACCCTGCGCAACAACTTCCGTCAGATTCTCCATCCCAATGCCGTACTGCCTGTCAAGATCAACGGCCAGAGCGTACAACAGTCGAGGATTGTGGCCCTGTTTGCCTTCTTCGCGCTGTTTATGCTGATGATTCTGGTCACTGCCGCCATCATGATCATCTCTGGCATCGATATGATCAACAGCATCGTTATCGCCTTGAGCTGCGTCAGTAATATCGGCCCCTCACTCAGCACTGATATCGGAGCAAATATCACTTGGTCGGGCATGCCTGACTACGTCAAGTGGATACTCTGTCCGCTGATGCTGATGGGTCGTCTGGAGATCATGACTGTGCTGGTGCTCTTCACGCCCAGCTTCTGGAAAGAAAACTAAGAAAGAGAAAAGAATACCAAAACAATGTTTATTTTTGAACCATTATTAAAACAGACCATCTGGGGAGGTGACAAGATCATCCCTTTCAATCACCTTGACGTAAAGATGGATCATGTCGGCGAAAGCTGGGAGATCTCCGGTGTCAAGGGCGAGGAGACGATTGTTGCCAACGGCCCTCATAAGGGCAAACGCCTCAACCAGCTCGTCAGCGAGATGAAAGGCCAGCTCGTCGGCGAGGAGAACTACCAGCGTTTCGGCGACGAGTTCCCCCTGCTCATCAAATTCATTGATGCCTGTCGGGACCTTTCTATCCAGGTGCATCCCTCCGACGAGGTTGCCCACCGCCAGGGCAAGGCGAGAGGCAAGACAGAGATGTGGTATTGTCTTGGGAGTCAGGAGTCAGGCAAGATATTCAACGGCCTGAAAAAGAAGATTACGCCCGAAGAGTATAGGCAGATGGTGGATAACGGCACCATCACCGAGGCCCTTGCCCAGTACGAAATCCACGAGGGCGACGTGTTCTTCATCCCTGCAGGCCGAATCCACGCCATCGGTGCCGGCTGCTTTGTTACGGAGATACAGCAGACCGCCGACGTCACTTACCGTATCTACGACTACAAGCGTAAGGACAAGAACGGCAACTACCGCGAACTCCATACACAGTTAGCCGCTGAGAGCATCGACTTCAATGTGCTTCCAGACTACCGCACGGCATACGAAGCCGTCAAGAACGAGGGTGTTCAGCTTGTGTCATGCCCTTACTTCACTACTGCCGTCTATGACCTGACAGAGCCGATGACACTCGACTACTCCGAACTCGACTCCTTCGTCATCCTGATAGCCGTCAAAGGTGCAGGCCGCCTCATCTGCGAGGACGAGGAACTGCCGTTCCAGATGGGCGACACCGTTCTCCTGCCCGCCACTACTCAGGAAGTCAGGGTGGAGGGCACCGTCAAATTTCTGGAAACATATGTTTAGTTTATAAACTATCACCCAAATATGTTCTGATGTCATTCTGCAGACGGCGGAAGGGCTCCGAGGCGAGATAGCCCGTGTTCTTCTTCAGCATCACCTTGATGTCCTGAAGCGAGTTCTCGTAGCACGTCATCTCATTACGCTTCTGTGTCTTATGGGCCGTGGCATGGTAGATCTCGCTCTGGCGCTCCTGGCGCAACAGGTTACAGATCTTCGACAGCATCGGCGACACAACGGTGTCGAACAGATGGTGCCCCTGTATATATAGATAGGTGGTCTGCGCCGTCACACCCAATGCCTTGATGCTGTCCTTCGTCTTCAGGTACTCCTCCTTGGCATCAGGGAACTGCCTCTGTAGGTCATTGATCTTCGTATGCACCTTGCGCTTGACATTGACCAACGACGGCGCAGGGTTCTGCACATTGAAGCCCCCAGGGTCGGCAATGCGGTTGAAGTCGGAAATGGTGAACTTAGAATAATTACCGTTCCTGTAAAGCATAACCGACCATACGAACAACGGGAAGAGTGCCTCAGAGAACTCACGGAAGTACTCGCGGAAGTCGAAGATACGATGGTCATTGAGCGTCACCGACACACAGACATTATGCAACGACGGTGCATAGCACTGGTAGTTCTCGATGGCATAGACATAGGTATGGAACACGTAGGGACTGTCTAACACCCTCCGCGACTGGGCGGTACATCGCTGCAGCAGATAGTCGTAGTCGGCATCCACACAGGCAATCATATCCTTGCCCAACGGCTCACCCTCCAGGAAGTTCATCAGCACCGACTTCTTGCCGCGCGTCAAGTTCATCTTCGAGGGCAGCATCACCTCGAAATAGCGTTTGTCATCCTCAAAGTCGGAGAGCACCGTCCGCCAGAAATAGATATCATCATAGCTCTCGACGTAGGCCACAATCCTGTGACGGGCCTTCTTCGAGGTCAGCGAATTGGCAGCTTCGAAATATTGGCTGTTGATATTATCCTTGAGTCGGCTGGGCATAATTGTCAATTGTCAATTATACCGTGATGTCGCTCACTTCCGTCACTGAGTCCATCCAACCGTTCATAATAACGGCTGGCGAATGGGTGGTCAGGATAATCTGCACATTAGGATTCAGTTCGATACAGAGATCAATGAGCCGCTTCTGCCACTCGATATGGAGGCTGACCTCCGGCTCGTCCATAAAGAGAACGTATGGCTGGTTGTCCTCCACGAGCACCGTCAGCAGGATGGCCAGCATCTGCTTCTCACCGCTCGACAACTGGTAGGGAACGAGTATCTCGCCTATCTGTGTAAAGCGGATCTCATTCTCCGTACGCACAATCTTCTTGCCCGTCTCCGTAAACAGGTCATCGACAATGTCCTGGAAACGGCTTTTCTTCTCCGAGAGGTGCTGGGCAGCGTCGGTATTGCCCGCCTGCAACTCAGCGATGATGCGGTTGCCGATGTTCACCTGATAGTCCAGATACTTCCGCTGGAGATGATATATCTGAAAGTCAAGGGCCGACGAGATACGGGTATCCACGTGGGCCATCGTGTCAAGGTCGAGTACAGGACTATCCAGCGAACGGATGATATCGAAGCGGATATGGGTAGCGTCAGCCGGATCGACATCGATGCGGACTCCCTTCAGCAGGTGGTTGATGATGTCGCCATTGGTATTGACACTCTTCACCACCTTGTTCAGGATGGTGCTCTTTCCCACGCCATTGATACCGCTCAGGATATTCACCTGACGATTCAATTCCCAAACGATGTGCTTCTTACCGCTCCATAGGGAATCAATCTCTATTCGCCTGATATAGTCCGCGTACTTCTGCAATTCTCAATTTTCTATTGTTAATTGTCAATTTTCTTAGCCTTGAAGGATGGACGCTTCTCGCCAGGATGCCAGAAATCCACCAGCACAATGTCGAAGATCATATTGCTGTAGGCAGGGAATCCCGTGTCTGACGTCGCACCGTACATCTGGGCATAGGGCACATATACACGCCAGCGCTCACCCTTCTTCATATTCTGCAAGGCTGTGGCGAAACCTGGTCTGGTACCACTCACCCTAAAGGTAGCCGTGCCCATCGTCGCAGGGTTGAAATCACCGAGGTAAGACTGGTCGAACACAAAGCCCTGACTATAGGTGGCAGAGGGGATCAGACGACCACGATAGGCCACACAGGCAGTATCCGTAGAGATGGGACACTCGTTGCCCTTCTCCAGACCGCTGGTCAACTCCTCCACGTAGATATAGTCGCTGTTGCTGCCTGGTGCGCTTTCATCCTGCGTATAGACGCGGATCTTACGGAGGCTGCTGTTGGCAGCCCACTCGGCTGTTGCAGCATCATTACGCTCTTGCCAGTTGTCAAACTCATCAGCAGCACTCTCGTCCTCGCTACACGAAACAGTGAATAGTGAACAGTGAATAGTGAATAGTATCACTCCCACATATCCAAGCCATTTCCTACAGCTATTAGTCATTATCATTCTTTTCATTATTCACTAATCACTATTCACTTCATTACTGAAGCTTTTTCAGTAATGATGCGATGCTCACCTTGTCCTCGATGATGCTGTTCAGTTCGCTGATGGCCACGCGCTCCTGCTCCATGGTATCGCGGAAACGCAGGGTGACACAACCATCGTTCAGCGTGTCGTGATCGACAGTGACGCAGTACGGCGTACCGATGGCATCCTGACGACGATAGCGCTTACCGATGGAATCCTTCTCATCATACTGACAATTGAAGTGGAACTTCAACTGGTCGATGATCTCGCGGGCTTTCTCGGGCAGACCGTCTTTCTTCACCAGCGGCATCACGGCGCACTTCACGGGAGCCAGGGCTGCGGGCAACTTCAAGACTACACGGGTCTCGCCATTCTCCAGTTTCTCCTCCTCGAAAGCGTGGCACATGATAGAGAGGAACATACGGTCAACGCCAATGGAAGTCTCAATGACGTACGGGGTGTAGCTCTCGTTGGTCTGAGGATCGAAGTATTTGATGCTCTTGCCACTGTACTTCTCGTGCTGGCTCAGGTCGAAGTTCGTACGAGAGTGGATACCCTCCACCTCCTTGAAGCCGAACGGCATCTTGAACTCGATATCCGTAGCGGCGTTGGCATAGTGAGCCAGCTTATCGTGGTCGTGGAAACGGTAGTTCTCAGCACCGAAGCCCAGAGCCTGGTGCCACTTCATACGGGTTTCCTTCCACTTGGGGAACCAGTCGAGCTCCGTACCTGGCTGTACGAAGAACTGCATCTCCATCTGCTCGAACTCCCTCATACGGAAGATGAACTGACGGGCCACGATCTCATTACGGAAAGCCTTACCGATCTGGGCAATACCGAAAGGAATCTTCATACGACCCGTCTTCTGCACGTTCAGATAGTTCACAAAGATACCCTGTGCGGTCTCAGGACGCAGGTAGATCTTCATCGAAGCATCAGCTGAGGCACCCATCTCCGTCGAGAACATCAGGTTGAACTGACGCACATCCGTCCAGTTGCGGGTTCCACTGATGGGGCATACAATCTCCTCGTCGAGGATGATTTGCTTCAGTTCGTCGAGATCCGGACCCTGCATGGCAGCCGCATAGCGGGCATGGAGGGCATCGCGCTTCTCCTTGGCCTCAGCCACACGGGGAGAAGTCTCCAAGTACTTAGCCTCGTCGAAACTGTCGCCGAAACGCTTGCGGGCCTTCTCCACTTCCTTCTGGATCTTCTCGTCGTACTTGGCGATCTGGTCTTCGATCAGCACATCAGCACGATAGCGTTTCTTCGAGTCGCGGTTGTCGATCAGGGGGTCATTGAAGGCATCCACGTGTCCGCTGGCCTTCCATATCGTCGGGTGCATGAAGATGGCCGAGTCGATACCCACGATGTTCTCGTGCAGCATCGTCATGGCCTTCCACCAGTACTGCTTGATATTATTCTTCAACTCCACGCCGTTCTGACCGTAGTCATACACAGCGCCCAAACCATCGTAAATCTCACTTGAGGGGAACACAAAGCCATACTCCTTACAGTGGCTCACGATCTTCTTAAATACATCTTCTTGTGCCATAATAACGTTATATTTGCAAATTTGGGTGCAAAGTTACGAAATAATTACGAATATGCGCACATCATTTAGGTTTTTTAGCACCTTAGCGCATCAAACCATTACTTCGCAACACAGTTATTTCAGCAGTTGAGCCATCGCATCTTGGAGGTCTTTGCCAAAGAGGTCAATGGCGATGATGTGGCCCTTCTCATCGATAAGCACGTTGGAAGGGATGGTTTCGACGCGATAAATCAGGCCTACCGGACTCCTCCTACCCTTCAGGTCGCTCATCTGTGGCCAGGTCATCTTCAACTGGCTGATGGCATTGGTCCAGGCCTCCTTCTTGTCATCAAACGACACGCCGATGATCTCAAGGCCCTTGGCATGGAAGGCTTCATAGACTGCCACAATGTTAGGCATCTCCCTACGGCAGGGAGGGCACCACGAGGCCCAGAAATCGACAAGCACATACTTCGACTTACCGACATAGTCGCTCAACTTGACAGGATTGCCGTTGGGGTCTTGCAACGCCAGATCGATATACTCAATGGCCTCTTCGTCATCATCCATTGTCATTTCGATATTCTGGCTACTCTCTGTGGCTGTTTCTGGAGCCTTCTGCTGAGGAGCGGCATTGCCGCCACATGAGGCGAAAAAGGAGAATGCTATTGCCATCCACCATGCTTTGTTCTTTTTGTCTGTCTTGGTCTTCATCATTTTCAATTTATTAATAGGTTTGGGTTGCAAAGATAGTCATAATAATTGAGAATTGAGAAATGACAATTGACAATTAACAAAAAAACACAGAAATATTTGGTGGTTTCGGAAAAAAACACTACTTTTGCAGCCGAATTCGGAACTTGCGACAGCAAATGCAAAAATAGGGGCATAGCCCAGTTGGTTTAGAGCGCTGCAGTCACATTGCAGAGGTCCCCGGTTCGAGCCCGGGTGTCCCTACTAAAAGAAAATCCTCGCCAGTCGGCGAGGATTTTTCTTTTTATCCCTTACTATTATTAGTTGAACAGATAACGGATGGTGAACATAATGCGATAGGTTGATGCCAAAGTCTCATAGTTCTGAGACGTTGAGAGATGGCGCTCACCATTCACAAGGTTATACTGATACTGATTGCTCTTTGCATCGTAAGTCAGCAGCGTGTTACCCGTAATCTGCTTATAAAGTCCCCAGTCCTTACAGAGGAAGTTGGGCAGGTTCTCAATGTCGATGCCGAGCTGCAGGGTGTGCTTGGTCTTACCAAGCATCACGTTCATATCACGTACATAGCGGAAGTCGAGCTGATGATGCCAAGGCATCTTGGCGCCACCGCGCTCTGCATACTGACCAGTGCGATCCTTCAGGTAATCATCCTGCTGGATGTAGGCCCAGAAATCGTCGCGCTGCATATCAGCGGTATAAGTCTTACCGCCGACCTTGCCCTCCTTGAAGTCCCAGCTGTTCAGCTCCTGACGGGAAGCAGGAACATAGATCAGGTTACCAGGGGCAGAGGGGTCGTTGTTGATGTTGCTGCTGAAGATGTAAGAGTAGCGGCTATAGGAATAAGATCCCAGATAAGCGAACTGATATGCATCATAGACGAGGCTGAAGGTAGAGGTGGCATTCTTCGTCTCCTTGAGCTTGTAGCTGGCAGAGAGGAGCAGACGGTTCGGAGCCACATACGTAGCGTAACCTGTCTCATTGTCGTTGACGGCATTGATGGAGTTACGGTAGTTGTTATAGGCTGATGATACCTGGTCACCGATACCCTCGGTATAGCTCTTGGCCTTCGAGAGGGTGTAGCTGGCATTCAGGTCGAGACCGAAGTCAAATGACTTGTGCAGCTGGAAGCTCAGAGAAGCGTAGTATGCCTTTGTTCCGGCATTCTCCAGAACGTAAGCGCTTTGGCTATTATAGGTAGCCATCTTATTACGTACATCACCATGTCCGAGGTCAATTGTAGAGGAACCGTCCCAATAGACATTTGCGTTGGAAACGACGACGGGATTCAGGTCCTTATTGAAGATACCCTCGACAGTGAAGTCGATATCACCAGGCAGCTTGGCATCGAAAGCCAATGAAGCCTTCCAGGTCTTCGGCATGCGCAGATCCTCACTCAGGATGGTGGGGCTGCCAGGAATGGACGTGGAACTGGTGGCACCAATCATATTCAACATCTCGTTTTGATTCATTGTGAACTTCAAACTTGAAGGAACCTTATCGCCTGCAACCCAGTAAGAAGTCTGACCCATACCAGAGTTACCGACTGCAGAGACGAGCCATACGAACGGCATACGGCCTACGAAGAGACCCGTACCTCCACGAAGGATATACTTACGTTCACCTGTGACGTCCCAGTTGAAACCGATACGTGGCGAGAAGCTGACACTGGCGTCAGGCACATTGTCTGTGCGGAAATGACGGCCACCGAAGTCGATGTTATAGTAACCTTCGTTGAAATTGTTCTCCAGTGAAGGATAAGAAGGCAGTTCGAAACGGGCACCTATTGACATACGGAAGCGCTCGCTCCAGCTGATGTTGTCCTGGAAGTAGAGTGACCACTGGTTAGTGCTCATCTCAGAGGTGAACATCGAGTGGGCATCATTGTTGCCATAGGTGATACCGAAGGTGCGGGGAGAGCGTCCGAAAACGGCACTCCAGTTACCGGCAGCGACCTCCTCGGGTGTAGCCACGTAGGTGTAGTAACCAGCAGCAGCCTGGGCGTAACCATTGGCTGCGAAGTTGTGCTCGAACTGGAGACCAGCAAACAGGTTGTGCTTGCCGAGGGTGACGTTCAACTCATCGGTGATAACGGTGGTCTTCGTCTGTGACAAGTTTCCGTAAGTGAAGATATCACCAGTGTAGGCCCATGTGGGATAGTGGTCCTGACCATCGTTCATCAGGATTTCCACCACTGGTGCAGCGTCGTTATATTCAGTAGAACGCGGCTGGTCCTGGAAAGAGTAGGTACCACGGAGGGTGTTGTTAAACTTACCGAACTTGGAGTTCAACTCAGCTGCGAACGAGGTGAACTTATACTCAGCATAGTAACGGCTGGAGAGTGAACTCATACCGTAGTTGGTGTTGCTACCATAGGTATTCTGGTTACCACCATAGATATCATTCGTCCTGTTTGAAGGAACAGAACGCGATGCAGAAGCCGAGTTGGAAGCCTTACGGTTAGACTTCGTGAAGCGGATATTGAACTTGTGGTTCTCGTTGATGTTCCAGTCCAGACGGGCCAGGATACGGAAGGCGGGGGTCTTCACATTGTAGCCCTGCCAAGGACCTGTGGTTAGGCCGTAGGTGCTCTCCAGATAGTTAGAGAGTGACTCAAGTTCCTCGATCTGCGGACGACGGTTGGTCGGAGTGTAAGGAACGGAGCCGTCACCAGCACGGGCAGTAGGTCCAGTGGTCACGTTGTCCTCAATTTCACCGTTCACGAAGAAGAACAGCTTATCCTTGATGATCGGGCCACCGAGGGTGACACCATAAGTATTGTTGTGTCCATCGTCCACTGCCAATGTAGTCGTTCCTACGCGGGCACCCTTCAGAGAGGTGCTGGTAAGATAGGTATAGGCACTACCCTTGAACTCGTTGGTACCACTCTTGGTAACAGCGTTGATGCCACCACCTGTGAATCCGCTCTGGCGGACATCGTACGGGGTGATGGAGATGGTCATCTGATCCAGGGCGTCGAGCGAGATTGGTGTGCCACCACCAGGCAGCGGGCTGGAACCCAGACCGAATGCATTGTTGAACGCAGCACCATCAACGGTGATACTTGACTGACGGTAGTTACCACCACCGATAGCCATACCGCTGGAAGAGCTACTCTGCGGAGTCATCTTCATGATGTCGGTCATCGAACGGCCTACTGTAGGAACGGCAGCCATCTGCGCACCAGACAGACTGGTCACAGCACCTGAACGGTCAGAGCGCATCGTATTACGTGCAGCAGCAATGACCTCTACCTCCTGAAGCATCTCACTTCCTTCTGAAAGCGTCACGTCAATGACAGCGTTCTGACCGAGGGCCAGTTGAACGTCGGTGAACTTCTTCGTCTGGTAGCCAATGTAAGATACCTCAACCTCATAGGGACCACCACTACGCATACCAGTCATGGTATAACGTCCGTTTACGTTGGTCACGGCACGATAGACAGCCCCTGAAGGAACGTGCTTAGCCGTCACAGTGGCACCAATCACTTCCTCACCACTGGCAGTCACAATACCGTTGATACCAGAAGTCGTAACCTGTGCCACCACTGACAATGAGAGTGTCAACAGCGTCACAACCAGCAAAAACAATCTTTTCTGCATAAACTTGAACTGTTAATTAATTAATTAATGTGTCGGGGGGCTACCCCTTTTTTATTTTCGCTGCAAAGATAAGCAAAATATTCGATACAAGGTTATAATTACGCAACTTTTTTTAAAAATAGTAAAATTACTTGCGCCTTTTAGGTTGATTCTTATAAAAAGTCACTGAGCCGCTCAACAGTTTATGGGTACTGTGGTCGAAAATCATGTTTGAGTTATAAGGTTTTCCGCCGACTCTGACCTCAAAATGCAGATGTTCGGTCGTGGCGCGGCCCGTACGCCCTGTCAGCGCGATCTTCTGTCCGCACTTCACGCGGTCGCCCACTTTCACCAGGTTCTTCGAGTTATGGCTATAAAGGGTTTCCAGCCCGTTGGCGTGGCGGATAACGATGCAGTTGCCATAGCCATAGAACACCTGCGACATGGTCACCTCCCCTTCGAAAGCGGCGTAGATAGGGTCATTGGGCTTGGTCTTCAGGTCTGTACCCGTATGCTGCCTGCCGCCACGTCCTCCATAGGGACTGATCACCTTGGCCCCTGGCAGGGGATAGCACCATTCGCCCTCTGGTATGCCTGAGAGATTGAGCGTGAACTTCGAGCCGCCTTTAAACGGATCAGAAGCTTTCAGACGGCCGTCAGTCTCCTTTTTCGTGCGCGACGCGACATCCCAGGGGTCTGGCTCCACGGTGGTCACCCTTACCCTCGAACCCTCCAGGCGGCACATGATGGTCTTCAGCCTTAACCGCCTCTGTTTCAGGTCGAGGATCATATCAGGATTGATGCGGGCACCGTTCACCATGATGGCAAACTCACAATAGATGCGGTCGTCCTCGCCGCCGATGATGGCGATGGTCTGCCCCGCCTTCACATGGTCGCCCACCTTCACGCGGTTCTCCACGTTCCGCCCATACACCGTCTCAAGGCCGTTGTCATGCCTGATGACGATGACCTTGCCGAACTTGGGATGGTCCCACGACATACGGACAACGCCATCGAACATGGCCTTGATGGCATCGCCCTTCGTGGAAGTGATCTCTACATTATAGTCTTTGCGTGCCTCTGCCTTTCCCACAGGCAAGGGGAAAGAGTACTCATTCGGCTTTAACAGGGAGAAATCGACGGTAAAGGCGTCTGACTGTTCAAACAGACCTGGTGTCTCGATGCTGATCTTCTGCTGCTCCATGGCAGAGAACTGCGACTGGGCCACAGCACAGATGGCAGCCATCTGACAGAAGGCGAAAATGAACAGCAGTCGTCTCATCAGTCAGCGTCCTCCTCTTCGTATTCGAAGTCCTCAAGGTCTTCTATCTCGTCCTCGTCGATGTACTCGATATCCTCGTCCTCGCCCTCATCGGCCAGCTCAGCGGCAAAGCGGCTCATGTCCTTGTCGCGATGCACGAGGCTGTCCTCAGCCGTCAGGGCCTGCAGTTTGTTGCTCTCGGCATTGAGCTCGTTCCAGAGGACATCCTTCAGCTCGTCGAGGCCGAAGCCTGTGACGGCAGAGATGAACACCACGGGAAGATCCTGCGGCAGCGTCTCACGGAGCATCTCGATGAGCTCTTCGTCGAGCAGGTCGCACTTCGTCACCGCCAGCACACGGTGCTTGTCGAGCATCTCGGGATTGAACTGCTTCAGTTCGTTAAGTAATATCTCATATTCCCTTTTGATGTCGTCCGTATCGCCTGGCACCATGAAGAGCAACAGCGAGTTGCGCTCGATGTGGCGGAGGAAGCGCAGGCCGAGGCCCTTGCCCTCAGAGGCCCCTTCGATGATACCTGGGATATCGGCCATCACGAACGACTTGTTATCGCGATAGCCCACAATGCCCAACGAGGGCTCCATCGTGGTAAAGGGATAATTGGCAATCTTCGGACGGGCATTCGAGAGGGCTGACACCAGCGTTGACTTGCCGGCATTGGGAAATCCCACCAGTCCGACGTCCGCCAGCAGCTTCAGCTCGAGGATGATGGTCATCTCCTGCATCGGCTCTCCTGGCTGCGCATAGCGCGGAGCCTGGTTCGTAGCTGTGCGGAACTGGAAATTGCCCAGTCCGCCGCGTCCGCCTTTCAGCAACAGCACCTCCTGACCGTCGTAGGTCACATCGCAGACGTATTTGCCCGTCTCGGCATTATAGACAACTGTTCCGCACGGCACGTCGATATAGACATCCTTGCCGTCAGTGCCGTGGCACTTGTCCTTGCCGCCGTTACCGCCGTGCTCTGCGAAGATATGGCGCTCGTATTTCAAGTGGAGCAGCGTCCAGTAGTTATGGTTGCCGCGTAGGTAGATGCTGCCGCCCTTTCCCCCATCGCCGCCGTCAGGGCCGCCATTGGGGTTATACTTCACGTGACGCAGGTGCATAGACCCTCTGCCGCCCTTACCAGAGCGGCACATGATCTTCACATAGTCAACGAAATTAGATTCCATCAATTCCTAGTATTACTAGTTTGACTAGTCTGACTAGTCTGACTAGATGCTGTCGATGACAGCACAGATATCTCCGAAGATTCGGTCAAGCTCGCCCAGCCCGTCGATATGATAGTGGATGCCCTCATTGGCATACCACTCGATGAGGGGCTGCGTCTGGTTATGATACACCACCAGGCGCTTCTTGATGGTCTCCTCGTTGTCGTCGGCACGTCCGCTCTGCTGTCCGCGCAGGATGAGGCGCTTCATCAGCTCGTCCTCAGGCACGTCGAGCTCTATCATCGCAGCCACCTTGTCGCCACGCTCGTCGAGCATCTTCTTCAGGGCCTCTGCCTGTGGGATGGTACGAGGGAAGCCGTCGAAGATGACGCCCTTGTGCTCACGTCCGAAACTGTCATAGACGGAAGCCAGGATGCTCACCATCAGGTCGTCGGGTATCAGCTGGCCCTGGTCAATATAGCCCTTGGCCGTCTTGCCCAGTTCTGTACCGTTGTTGATTTCACTGCGAAGTACGTCGCCTGTAGAGATATGCTCCAGACCGTACTTCTCTATCATCTTGTCACTCTGTGTGCCCTTGCCTGAGCCCGGAGCACCGAAAATCACAATATTCTTCATAAACTTCTCACTTTTCACTTCTCACTCCTCACTTTTCACTATCGTATAGATGTCCTTCAGCCCACGGCCCTCCTGATCATAGTCCAGGCCGTAGCCCACGATGAAGTCGTCAGGGATGCGGAAGGCCACATAGTCCAGATTCAGTTCCTCCTTCAGCTTGTCAGGCTTGAAGAACAGCGCACAGATATGCACGGAGGCAGGATTGCGCGTACCCAACTGCTCAATCATGCGCTTCATGGTCTGTCCGCTCTCCACGATGTCCTCCACGATGACCACCGTACGCCCTGTCAGGTCCTCGTTGATACCTATCACCTCCTGCACCTTGCCTGTCGATGTGGTACCCTGGTAGGAGGCCAGCTTCACGAACGAGATCTCACAGGGGATGGTCATTTCGCGCATCAAGTCGGCAGCAAAGATGAACGCCCCGTTCAGCACGCCAAGGAACAACGGTTTCTTACCCTCCATATCCTTGCTGATCTGAGCGGCGACAGCCTTAACGCGACGCTTGATTTCTTCCTCAGAAATAGATATCCTGAAGCGTTTTTCTTTGATTTGAATCGTATCCATGATGCAATTTCTCTAATTTTTCGGCAAAATTACGAAAAAATTTTGGATTCACCAAATCTTTTTCATACCTTTGCACCAATATGAAGATTTTTACTGGTGCTCAGATACATGAGCTTGACAAATACACGATAGAAAATGAACCCATCCGGTCCATCGATCTGATGGAGCGTGCCGCCAAAGCCCTGACGCGCGCCATCACCAGCGAATGGAGCTCTACCACGCCTGTCATCGTGTTTGCTGGCCCTGGCAACAACGGCGGCGATGCGCTGGCCGTGGCCAGGATGCTTCTGGAGAAGGACTATCGCGTCACCACCTACCTGTTCAACATCACAGGGCACCTGTCGGAAGACTGCAGCGTCAACAAGTCCAGGCTGGCCGATAAGCGGGCCAAGTCGCTCATTGAGGTGAAGGACGAGTTCGAGCCCCCACGCCTGGAGGAGGGGATGCTCATCATCGACGGACTCTTCGGCTCTGGCCTCAACAAGCCTCTGGCGGGCGGCTTTGCCTCACTCGTGAAATACATCAACGCCTCTCCTGCGCAGGTCGTCAGCATCGACATCCCTTCCGGACTGATGACAGAGGACAACACCTATAACATCCGCGCCAACATCATCCGCGCCGATATGACGCTCACCCTCCAGCAGAAGAAGCTCGCCTTCCTCTTCCCTGAGAACCAGCAGTACATCGGACAGCTGAAGGTGCTCGACATCCGACTCAGTCAGGAGGGCATCGAGAAGATTGAAGCCAACTACACCCTCGTCGAGGAGAATGACATCCGCCCCCTGCTCCTCAAACGGAGCCCCTACGCCCACAAGGGCAATATGGGCAACGCCCTCATCATCGCCGGCAGCTACGGCATGGCAGGGGCCTCCGTGCTGGCCACCAAAGCCTGCCTGCGAGCTGGCGCAGGGAAGGTGACGGCCCATACCCCCAAGCAGAACAACGTAATCCTGCAGATCAGCGTGCCAGAGGCCATCATCCAGATCGACCGCGACGAGACCATCTTCTCCGAGGCTGTTGAGACCGAGGACTACGATGCGCTGGGAATAGGCCCAGGACTGGGCACCAGCGAGCAGACGGCCATCGCCCTCATCTCGCAACTGCGCCGTACGCAGTGCCCTATGGTGGTCGATGCCGATGCCATCAACATACTGGCCAACCACCGTGCCTGGCTCCAGCAGCTGCCGAAAGGCATCATCCTTACGCCCCACCCCAAGGAGCTGGAACGCCTGGAGAACCGCAGTGCCGACAGCTACGAACGGCTCACCAAGGCCTGTAACCTGGCCGAGCGCCTGCAGGCCTTCGTCATCCTGAAAGGCCACCACTCCGCCCTCTGTATGCCCGACGGCCACGTGGTCTTCAACTCCACAGGTAATGCAGGCATGGCCACAGCCGGCAGCGGCGACGTGCTCACAGGCATTATCACGGGCCTGTTGGCAAGGGGCTACAAACAGCAGGAAGCCTGTCTGATCGGAATGTACATCCACGGACTGGCTGGCGACATTGCCGCCCGCGAGCTCGGCGAGGAGAGCCTCATCGCCAGCGACCTCGTCCAGTACCTGCCCAAGGCGTTCAAGAGACTGAGAGAGTGAGGAAGTTGAAAATTGAGAATTGAAAATTGAAAATTGAGAATTGATATGAAACGGATTGTATTAGCATTCATCACGATTTACTGTTCACTATCCGCCTGCCTGGCACAGACGGCGACAAGCAGCTACCAGCCAGGCGTCAACAGCGAGGGAGCAGTCTATTTCCTGCCCAAGACGGCTGTGCGCATCATCGTACAGGTAGAGAAGACCACCTACACGCCAGGTGAGTTCTGCAAATATGCCGACCGCTACCTGCGCCTGAAGAACGTGAGCACGGAGGCGGCCGTCAACTACCGCATCACCAGCATCCGCCAGGAAGCGACAGGCGTTGCCGACACCATGAAGGCCTTCACGGTCAAGTTCGATCCGAAGACCGTTGCCGCCAATATCGCCCTTGCCGACGACGGCGTGCTGCTGGCCATCAACGCCACCCCACAGCCTGTTCCTGCCTACAAGCCCTTCGTGGCAGCGCCACGCCCTGCCGCCATCAATCCGCGTGAGCTGATGAGCGAGGACATCCTCGCAGCAGGCAGCACCGCCAAGATGGCCGAGCTGACGGCACAGGAGATCTACGAGATCCGCGAGAGCCGTAACCTGCTCGTACGCGGACAGGCCGACAATATGCCGAAGGACGGCGAGCAGCTGCGACTGATGCTCACCCAGCTCGAACAGCAGGACCGCGCCCTGACAGGCCTCTTCGCAGGCAGCACCGTCAAGGACACCGTCGAGAACGTCATCACCATCGTCCCACAGAAAGAGACGGAGCGCCAGCTGCTCTTCCGCTTCTCGAAAAAACTGGGCCTCGTCGATGAAGATGACCTCGCGGGCGAACCTTATTATATTAGGATAGCCAACCTGCATACCGTTCCCATGCCCGAGGCCAACGAGAAAAAGAAGAAACTGGAGAATGGCGTCTATGTCAACGTGCCTGGCAAGATGAAGATCACCGTCTTCGACGCCGTCGAGCCTCTGGTGAGCAACGAGTTCCCTGCCGCACAGTTCGGCAACATCGAACTGCTCAGCGGTGCCTTGTTCAACAAGCGCTATGCCACCCACCTGTGGCTCAACCCCGTCACAGGAGCCGTAGAACGCTTAGATGCCGAACAGCCGAAATAAAACCAGGTCAGGAAACGTGGAAGAGACCAGCAAGATACCACAGGAGTGGAATAAATTCTATCTGAAGGATGTGTCGTTCGTCAACCTGATGACGCACCGCATCTTCAACGTGCTCATCGTGGCCAACCCCTACGATGCCTTCATGCTCGAGGACGACGGGCGGGTCGATGAGAAGATCTTCGACGAGTATATGGAGTTAGGCATGCGCTACCCGCCGACGTTCACGCAGGTATCCACCACCGAGGAGGCCAACGAGGTGCTGAAGACCACCGACATCGACCTGGTGATCTGTATGCCTGGTAATGCCGACAACGATGCCTTCACCGTGGCCCGCGAGGTCAAGGCGGCTCACCCCTATATCCCCATCGTGGTGCTGACACCCTTCTCGCACGGTATCACCAAGCGCATCGAAAACGAGGATATGTCCATCTTCGACTACGTGTTCTGCTGGCTCGGCAACACCAACCTCATCATGTCGATCATCAAGTTGATAGAGGACCAGATGAACATCGAGCACGACATCAAGGAGGCCGGCGTGCAGATGATACTGCTCGTCGAGGACAACATCCGCTTCTACTCCTCCGTGCTGCCCAACCTCTACAACTACATCCTCGCCCAGTCGAAGAACTTCTCGACCGAAGCCCTGAACCCCCATGCCGCCGCCCAGCGCAAGCGAGGCCGCCCCAAGGTGGTGCTCGCCACCACCTACGAAGAGGCCATACACTGGTATGAGATGTATCACGACAACGTGCTGGGCGTCATCTCCGACACGCGATTCCCCCTGAAAGGCTCGAACGGCCGACTGGCACACGTCGAGGAAGGCGACCCCGAGGCAGGTCTCAAGCTGCTCCGCGAGATACGCCGCCGCGACGAGTACGTACCCCTGATCCTCGACTCCAAGGAGACGATCAACCGCGCCAAGGCCGAGGCCGAGGGCTTCCACTTCGTTGACAAGAACTCTACGAAGATGAACGTCGACCTGCGCCAGCTCATCGAGGAGCACATGGGCTTCGGCGACTTCGTGTTCCGCGACCCGAAGACCAAGCAGGAAGTAGCCCGCGTATCGACGCTGAAGGAACTGCAGGACAACATCTTCAAGATTCCCAACGACTCGATGCTCTACCATATCTCGCGCAACCACATGAGCCGCTGGCTCACGGCGCGGGCCATCTTCCCCGTATCGGCCTTCCTGAAGCACGTCACATGGCACAAGCTGCAGGATGTCGATGCCCACCGCCAGATCATCTTCGACGCCATCGTGCAGTACCGCCGCATGAAAAACATCGGCGTCGTCGCCGTCTTCGACCGCCTGAAGTTCGACGCCTACAGCCACTTCGCACGCATCGGCGAGGGCTCCCTCGGCGGCAAGGGCCGCGGCCTGGCATTCCTCGACAACATCATCAAGCGCCACCCAGAGCTCAACGAGTCGGAACAGGCGCAGGTGATGATCCCGAAGACCGTCGTGCTCTGCACCGACTTCTTCGACGAGTTCATGGAAAAGAACAACCTCTATCCGATAGCCCTCTCCGACGCGCCTGACGAGGAGATCCTGAAGCACTTCCTCCGCGCCCAGCTGCCCGACTCGCTGATCGCCGACTTCTTCACCTTCTTCGATGCCGTCAAGTCGCCCATCGCCGTGCGCTCATCGTCGCTCCTGGAGGACTCCCACTACCAGCCCTTCGCAGGCATCTACAGCACCTACATGATTCCGCGCCTCGACGACAAGTACGAGATGCTGCGCATGCTGGCCTGCGCCATCAAGGGCGTCTATGCCTCCGTCTATTACAAAGACTCCAAGGCCTACATGCAGGCCACACAGAACGTCATCGACCAGGAGAAGATGGCCGTCATCCTGCAGGAAGTCGTCGGCAAGCAGTACGGCGACCTCTACTACCCCACCTTCTCAGGCGTGCTGCGCTCACTCAACTACTACCCCATCGGCGACGAGAAGGCCGAGGAAGGCATCGCCAACCTCGCCCTCGGACTGGGAAAATACATCGTCGATGGCGGACAGACGCTCCGCGTCTCGCCCTACCACCCCAAGCAGGTGCTGCAGACCTCGGAGATGGAAACGGCCCTCAGCGAGACACAGACGCGCTTCTATGCCCTCGACATGAGCCAGACGGGCGGCGACTTCAAGGTCGATGATGGCTTTAATATAAAAAAGGTACGCGTGAAGCAGGCCGACCAGGACGGCTCACTCACCTACATCGCCTCCACCTACGACCCCATGGACCAGATCATCCGCGACGGCATCTACGAGGGCGGACGCAAGGTCATCACCTTCTGCGGCGTACTCCAGCAGGGCATCTTCCCGCTGCCCGAACTGCTCCAGATGGCCCAGAAATACGGCTCCGAGGAGATGCGACGGCCCGTGGAGATCGAGCTGGCCTGCAACCTCAACGACGACCGCACAGGCGAGCTCTACCTCCTGCAGATACGTCCCATCGTCGATTCCAAGCAGGTGCTCGACGAAGACCTGCAGAAGATTCCCGACGACGACTGCCTGCTGCGTTCCAACAACTCCCTGGGCCACGGCATCTCAGAGGACGTCATCGATGTGGTCTATGTCAAGGCCGGCGAGGACTTCACCGCTGCCAACAACCCGCAGATCGCCTGCGAGATCGAGAAGATCAACCGCCGCTTCCTCGACGGCGAGTTCGTCGTGCCGACAGAGGGCGACGGCGACAGCAGAGGCCACAGCTATATCCTCATCGGCCCAGGCCGCTGGGGTTCGAGCGACCCCTGGCTCGGCATCCCCGTCAAGTGGCCGCACATCTCCTCCGCACGCATCATCGTCGAGACGGCACTCAAGGGCTACCACGTCGATCCCTCCCAGGGCACCCACTTCTTCCAGAACCTCACCTCGTTCGGCGTCGGCTACTTCACCATCAGCCCCTACACGGGCGACGGCCTCTTCCGCCAGGAAGTGCTCGATGCCTTGCCCGCCGTCGAAGAGACCCAGTACGTGCGCCACGTCCGCTTCGAGCAACCCCTGAAGATCATGATGGACGGCAAGAAACAAACCGCCGTCGTGCTCCTTCCAACGACAGAATAAACAACAGTAGAGTATGGATACAATCATGTCTTGGGCCAAAGAGAATTTTGATCTGATAGTCCTTCTTGTCAGCGTGGCAGGTGTATTCGTCGCCTGCCTGTCCTTAATATATGAGCTGAAAGAAAAGAAAAAGAAGAAAACCCAGAAAAAAGAAGAAGACCCCAAAAAAGAAGGTGAGCGATAACCATCCCTCACCTTCTCTTTTCTCACTTTCTCACTTTCTCACTTCTTCACTTTTCACTCCTAAAACGGTCCGTACCCCATGCAGCTGGTGGTGGTAATCGCCGTGAGGAATGCCGTGAGCGCGGCTACTATCATCTTCACCGCAATCTCGATAATCTTCTTCTTCATCGTTCCTAAGGATTAGTTTTAATTCTAATGAGTTTCCTTTAATCTCTCCGTAGCACTTAGTCCGAGTCAGTCCGTTCAGTCCGATGCTTAATCTCCGTCGCCGGGAGTCGGAGCGGGAGCCGGGTTGACGATGCCGTCGATCGTCTCCTTGGCAGCCTTCGTCCAGCGGAAGGTGGCGTCGCCGTTGAGCTCCTGGCGGGTGAACTCGCCCGTGGCCTGAGCCAGCAGCTTGGCGCTCTTGATGGCATACTGCGTCTCCTTGGTGTAGTCCGGCGTACGGCTGGTGCCGTCGGCGTTCTTGGTGGGAGGCAGGCCGCCCAGACCGGCAGTGATCTTGTAGTCCTCGCCGAGAGTCATGCCGTTGGCCTCCACCGAGCACTTGAAGATGGCCAGGTTGTCGATCTTCACGGTGTTGCCGTTCAGGCACTGCTCACGGGTGCAGGCCACGAAGTCCTTCAGGATGCCTGCGATCGTTCCGATGGAGAACGGCGTGTTGTGCTCCGCCATGTGGCGCGCCATATCGTCGATGCTCATCGTCTTCTTGTACTCCACGCGGGCAAAGTACTTGCCGTAGGCGTTCGAGTAGCTGTTGTTGTTCTGAGAAATGTTAAGTTCCAGCATAGTTTAGTCCTTTCTTTTAGTTTGTTAATTAATTTAGTTTTAGTTTGTTGAATAATTTAGTTTTTTTGTTCGTTCTGTGTCGGGCTTTCAGGCTGCGCACTTCCTTAATTCCTTTCACGTTGCAAAGATACAAATTTTTATTGAAACCACCAAATTTTTCAGCAATTATTTTCGATATTTCCTAAAAATATTTTTCATATTCTTATGAGGCGGGAGAACTGCTGAAAAAACGCGCGACGCTCTCAACAGAAGGCTCTTATCGTTCAACAGGAGCCTTCTGTTATTTATAGGAGGCTGTTTTCTGACGCTACGAGGCTTCTATTCAGGCAAGCAATTAGACACGGCACGTCGATGTTAACATCTTAACATCTTAACGTTTTTGATTTTTCTATAAGCACAAAATATACACAATTTTCTTTTAATAATATTATATATTATAATATATAATATTATTAATATATATATCTTTATAAATTACTATGTTAACTACATACTTAATTTTCCAAAATTGTTAAGATGTTAAGATGTTAAGAATGAAAAACTGTCTTTTCCTGAATGCGGTTGACTCCATTGGGGCCTTGTTATTTAACACTTGTCTACCCATACGGATTTGGTTGACTGTCTCGCCTGAGCACAGTTGACTACTTTCACTGGAGAGGTTGACTCCT
>Ga0310786_10003478_pt1 | contig 22870 bp, 29 predicted proteins | sample AusTroGonzalo_MG_FD_203881 | JGI IMG/M metagenome (GOLD analysis project Ga0310786, IMG submission 203881) | Bovine rumen microbial communities from tropical cattle in Woodstock, Queensland, Australia - Gonzalo_03 (v2) (version 2) | ecosystem: Host-associated > Mammals > Digestive system >...
CTGATTGAGTACGGCTCTATCAAAGTTAAGAGTGTGGCCGACGAGAAGAAACTCGTTACGATAAAATTCCATCCCGCCAACTGTGAGTGCGGTGCGTTTATTCACCACTACAAGGACAGCAACGGAGCGAAGAGGGCGAACCTGTTTATGTTTCTGAATAACAAGGAGCACATTAGAAACATTATGAAGAACAGTAGCGACCATACGCTGCTGGGCACCAGTGTTGTAAGTGTGCGATTGAACGTATATTACAAGCAGGCCCGCATGATAGTCGAAGCATGCGCCAAGAGCGGCTACAAGGTGCAGTGCTACTATAAGGAACCAAAAAAGAGGTAACTTAAAATTCGATTGAAATGAAACTTATCCCTTGCCCTATTGACAACAAGAATCTCATGGAGGACGCTTTTGAAGATGGTGTGTTTAAAAACTTCTATGCGGCCAAAGACCACCGCAAGAACAAAACTCGCCACCTGCTATGCTGGACTCATGGAGAAGATTACTACAACTCACCCGATGCGGAAGGGTGTGTTGAAGTGTCTTGGAGATACGCCGATCACCGAATCGCAATTAGGATGATTGCTGTACCACCTACAGAGGACTTTGATACGACAAAAGAAGCAGTGTTTGATTATCTCAAAAAGACCTTCAAATCCTGGGAATGTTCAGACAATCCTGGACTGAAAATACAATTCAAACAGGTTGATGACACGCTGTATGTATCCTTCTTCTACGAAGTTGAAGAGTGCTGACAACAAAATATTTAACTCTAAAAAATACTCAAATTATGTCTTACACCATTCTTTACAGAGCTATGTTTGTCAAGCTCAGTGGCGACAAGTATATCCCTATGATTGAATCCGGCGACAACAATGTCTGGGAATGTGACAACAGACGTCGGGTCCGCAGCTGGTATCATGCACGCTGGATAATGAAATCCAAAACAGAGTATGCGTTCACCGCTGACGAGATTATGAAGGGCGTAGAGGCTATGATTGATTCTGTCAAGGCTCGGTACGTAGGCAATGAAAGACCGGACTATGATCGTTGCGGAGAAGGTATCTATACCGACAAAGAAATAGAGACCCGCTTCGGTTGGTTTGACTGTATTTCTGTTTACAGCAAAGGCACTACAAACACTACCGCTCAGCAAATACGTAATTTCTTCAAGAAGGGAATCGAGATGGCTGTCACGTTGGACGATATTCGCTTGGATGTCCATTGGTGTCCTAAGTACCCCAACTATGAGCATCGGTATGTGTCAACAGAGGAAAAACTGGCCGCTGCTTTCAAGGAAGGTCTGGATACAGGGGCTGATGTATGGATTGGTTTCTCTGGCACTGCCGGTTATCTCTATGAACGCAGAAAAGCCGAGACCGCCAAGAGGCGTGCGCCAGTCGAGCATACAAAAGGTTATGCAGTTCTCTGTAACGGCAACTACATTCTAAAGGTTACTTCACGCCGACTCCACATGACCTATTGCCCAGAGTATGCCCATATCTATTTTTCCCGCTCTGTTGCGGAGAAGTTATACCGGAAGGTCATCCGCAACAACTACAGTAGTGAGATTGTAGAGATGCAAAAGGTTAACGGGAAATGGCAACATGCAGAGCAGTTAGCTCAGTGTGTCTGAACCTGGAAGTGTCAGGTGGAAGCGTCTGGCACTTTCCAAAATGTTTAACAAATAAAATATACAACTATGGCAAACATGGTTAAACATGATTTTGGCGGCATCCTGAATGCGCTGAACAATATGATTATTGCAGAGGTTAAGGCGGCGTTGGAGCGACTGCCGGAGATGTGTATTCGCGAAGATGGTCATTCCCTTTGCCGTATCATTATTGGCTCTAATGGAGACTACTCGCCTCGCAATGTGGCTGTCGATGAGGTGTGGGTGGATGAAAAAGATGGCCTGCTGCACATCTATGGCCGTGATTTAACTCACGAGGACTGCTTCTGTCAGAACTGGGCCGACAACGTGGAGCCTGATGAATGGACGGAAGAAGATAGCCTGTACGACATCACCGACTTCGATTATCTGATAAACCAGATAGCGGAGCAGACAGATGGTAACAAAACTTACAACCTGCCAAATGCAAGTTTGCAGACTTGCGGCCATGTTGCAAAACGCTCTCTAATGAAAGCGATAAAAAAGACAGTAACAGTATAAAAGATTTGAAAAACGGGTAACAAAAAAGTCCGCTACTGCAATAGCGGGCTTTGATGGGTGACGCCGGACAGCCTACGAATGCCGGCATAAAAGCCGAAACCATGACAGTATCTATTGTTTTTCGGTGGAAGCATTTTAGGATCACCTTGACGTGGTTTTAATACTTCCGGGGAGGTCTTACCCACCTCCCTCTTCGGCTTATCGTTCGGCAAAGATATATACAATTTCGCAAAAGCTACCGAATAGAAACAAAATAATTACGAGTTATGAAAAAGAAGATTTTTGAGCAATTACAGAAACAGGCGTTTCGACTTGCAACGGAGGCTGATCCAAAATGGGAGTCACCGAGGGCAAAAAGAATCCTGGATATTTACGAGAGGCTTGGAGAGAGGCATGTGATATATGGTGAAGATTGACCACGTTACAGATTATAACGACTTAAACGAGTACAAATATGAGTAAGTTACAGAGACTAAGAGATAATATCGAGGCGATTGAATGTGCGCTGACGGGCAGAGAGGACCGTGAGGTGCTGGCTAAGTACAGTGGTTTCGGCGGCATGAACTTCGTGCTGAACCCGAAGGATAAGTCTTTATGGCAGAAGAGCGACATGATGTACTGGCAAGACACAGTGCGCCTGCATGAGTTGCTGTGCAAGCATAGCAAGGACGATGCAGAGCGTGCTCTGTGGATACAGAGCCTAAAGACCAGTGTATTGACAGCGTTCTATACACCCATTGAGATTGTGAGGGCTATCAGCGCGGGGTTATATGCCGGTGGTATTGCAAGTATTCATACACACCTTGACCCAGCCGCAGGAAATGGCGTTTTTGCAAATATTGGAGCAGACCGTACTACCTGTTTTGAGAAAGATTTGCTTACCGGAATGTTGCTGAATACAAGGAAGAGCGGACGGATGTTTGTCTATATGGATAGTTTCGAGCACTTCCCGAAGGACGAATTGGGAATGTATGATCTGGTTGCGACAAATGTTCCATTTGGAGACATCAAGGTGTTTGACCAAGAGTATACAAACTCGAAGAGCGAGGTGAGGCGTGAGGCAGCAAAGATGATCCACCGCTACTATGTGTTGAAGGGGCTGGATGCCTTGCGAGACGGCGGCATTGAGGCGTATATTATCACCTCAAACTACTTGAACCGCGACGGGGAGCAGTTGGCAGAGACTCTGAAGCAGGCAAGGCTGATTGGAGCGTACAGGTTGGCGGGTAACCTGTTTAAGGAGAGCGGTACCGAGGTCGGTACCGACCTGCTGGTGCTACAGAAGGACTCCGGAAAACAGGGATTGACAGCTGATGAGACGTTCCTGTTGACACAGTATGAAGATGGCGGTTGTCCCACGAATATGTACTTCGATATGAAGCCGGACCATGTGATTGCAACATCCTGGACGGTAGACACGGATGCCTACGGAAAGAGAGCGCTGGTCTATATGCACCGCGACGGGGTGGCTGGTATAAGCAAGCAGATGGGTGAGGTGCTGGCAAAGGATATGGAGAATAACTTTGATGTCAAGCTATACAAGGATGGCTGTGATACGGCTATAAGTTCGAAGGAAGACAGCGTTAAGAAAAAAACCAAACCCACTAAACAGAAGAGCGGAAAGGAACGGTTACTGGAAGGCATACTGGATGAATATACAACCCTCTATGAGCAGGAACAGGCAACCCGGACCGAGCAGGCGGATAAGCGTAAACATCTGAACCAGCTGTATGACTATTTTGTGCAGCAATATGGCTGTATGAATGACAAAAAGAACGTAAAGACGGTGGAGAGTGTATCCAGAGAGCTGCTGTCTCTTGAAGTGAAAGACGGAGGCGGATGGCAGAAGGCTGACATCTTTCGCAAGCCTGTAGCGTTCGCTACTGAGTCTATAGTGACGGCTACTACGGCACAGGAGGCGCTGGCAGTGAGCCTGAACGAGTACGGCTGGGTAAATATACTCAGGATGAAAGAACTGACGGGTAAGGACGAGGATGAACTGGTAAGAGAACTGGAGGGAGAGATTTTCTACAACCCGCTGGAGTTTAAGTTTGAGACCCGTTCTAAGTTTATAAGTGGCAATGTTATTGAGAAGTTGGAGCAGATAAAGGAGCGCTATCCCAAAGTGTCGCAGTATCTTGTAGGTAAAACTGACGAGCAAACAAACTTGCCGGAGTTGGAGGTGCCGGAGGAGGTGAGGATATTGCAGAGCATGAAGGCCCTGAGGGATGCTATCCCAGCACCGATTCCCTTTGAGGAACTGGATTTCAACCTCGGAGAGAGATGGGTGAACGCCGATATCTATGGTAAGTTCGCGAGTGAGTTCTTCTCGATGCCGGAAGAGGAGGGAAAACATTCATACTGGGGTGGTACCGTGACGGTGACAGTGAAGTATAATCCTTTGTTGGACCAGTTCGCAGCAAGCGCATCGAGCCATAACGAGAAGATATGGAGCCAGTACAGCGTCAGCAGTGAGGCCACCAGGAGTCTGGATGGTATTGAGCTGTTGATACATGCACTGCAGAACACCTGTCCCAAGATGATGAAATACAAGCGTGACGCCCAGGGCCGTTGCATCTATAACGAGAAGGGTGAGCACGAGACGGTAGAGGATGCCGACAAGACTCAACTGGCAAATGCAAAGATTGAGGAGATAAGGCAGGGTTATCAGGACTGGCTTCTGCGTCAGCCAAAGGAGATGAAAGACGAACTCACGGCACTATATAACAGACGCTTTAACTGCTTTGTGAAACCTAAGTACGACGGCAGCCATCAGACTTTTCCCGGCATCGACATGAAGGGACTTGAAAAGAAATATGGCGTAAAGTCTCTGTATGACTCGCAGAGGGACTGTATCTGGATGCTCGTTCAGAACGGCGGTGGAATATGCGATCACGAGGTTGGCAGCGGCAAGACTCTCATTATGTGTATCGCCGCTCATGAAATGAAGCGGTTGGGACTGGCTCATAAGCCTATGATTATAGGATTGAAGGCGAATGTATCAGCTATTGCTGAGACCTACCGCACCGCCTATCCGCAGGCCAAGGTGCTGTATGCTACCGCGGCAGACTTTAGTGGTAGTGAGCGAGCCGACTTCTTCAATAGGATGAAGAACAACAATTGGGACTGTGTGATTATGAGTCATGATCAGTTCTCACGCATTCCGCAGAGCGACGAGGTACAGCGCGACATGCTCTACGACGAGATGCGACAGATAGATGAAGCACTCGAGGTGGCACGCCAGTGGGGTTACAGCATCAGTGCCAGAGTGCTGAAGGGATTAGAGCGCCGCAAACAGAACATGGCCGTGAAGATCCAGGCGTTACAGCATGCTATTCAGACAAGAGCCGATGACGTGGTAGACTTCGCGATGATGGGTATCGACCACATCTTTGTGGACGAGAGCCACATGTTTAAGAACCTTGGCTTCTCTACCCGTCACGACCGTGTGGCAGGGTTGGGCAATAACGAGGGAAGTAAACGTGCCTATAATCTCTTGATGGCTATTCGTACCATCCAGCAGCGCACGGGTCGTGACCTTGGCGCCACATTTCTTTCAGGTACCACCGTCACCAATAGTCTGACAGAACTTTATAGTCTGTTCCGCTATCTCAGACCGAAAGCGCTAGAGAAACAGGGTATCACATGCTTCGATGCATGGGCCGCCATCTTCACTAAGAAGAGCACGGAGTATGAGTTCTCGATTACCAATCAGATTATTCTGAAGGAGCGTTTCAGGTACTTCATCAAGGTGCCGGAGCTGGCTATGTTTTATAACGAGATAACTGACTTCCGCACGGCGGAGGACGTAGGCATCGACCGTCCCAGAAAGCACACAATGCTGTTGAATATCAAGCCAACACCGGACCAGGAACAGTATATCAAGACACTGATGGAGTTTGCCCGGAGCGGCAACTTCCGTCTGATTGGAATGGAGGACGCGACACCTCAACAGGAAAAAGCGAAGATGCTGTATGCTACCGATAAAGCCCGCAAGATGTCGCTCGATATGCGTCTTATTGACGAGTCGTACCCAGATCACCCACAGAGTAAGGCCAGCCGATGCGCAGAGCTTATCAAGCAATACTACGACCTCTATGCTGAGCAGCGGGGTACTCAGATGGTATTCAGCGACCTCTCGGCTTATGACCCAAAGAAGTGGAATGTCTATTCCGAGATCAAGCGCAAGCTGGTAGAGGACTACGGCATCCCTGCAGGAGAGATTTGCTTCATTCAGGAGGCTAAATGTGAGACTAAGAAGAATGCACTGATCAAGGATGTCAACGACGGTAAGGTGCGTGTGTTATTCGGTTCAACACAGATGCTAGGTACAGGTGTTAATGCACAGCAGCGAGTGGTTGCCGTACACCACCTGGACACACCGTGGCGACCGTCCGACCTGGAACAGCGTGACGGCCGCGCTATCCGTAGGGGTAACGAGGTAGCCAAACAGTATGCAGGAAATCAGGTTGATATCATTATCTACGCAGTAGAGCGCAGTCTGGACTCCTATAAGTTTAACCTTCTGCACTGCAAGCAGACATTTATCCAGCAGTTGAAGCGCGGGCAACTCAGCATCCGAACCCTGGATGAAGGAGTGATGGATGAGAAGACGGGTGCTAATTTTGCTGAGTTCATGGCTGTATTATCAGGTAACACAGATTTGTTGGAACGCGCCAAACTGGAGAAGAAAATAGCCGGGCTGGAGGCGGAGAAGAAGACATTTGCCCGTGAGAAGGTCGAACAGGAACGCCGCCGCGAGCGACTGGAAAAGGACTGTGAGGTGCTGGAACAGAATATTCAAAGTGTGAGAGAGGATGCAGAGCGCTTTGCCAGTAAAATGCGCCGCTTGTCGGATGGCAGCGTGGCAAACAATATCGTCATTGACGGCAAACCTATTTCATCGTCAGATACGGTCGATGACTTCGCCAAGGCTATTGGCCAGGAGCTGCTGCGCATCGCAGACACCGCCCGCACCGACGGCAGGCATGTCACCATCGGCAGTGTCTATGGTTTCCCTGTCAGTGTAAAAACTACGACAACCACCACTATCCTCGATGGTAAGGAACAGACAGACTTTATGAACCAGTTCTACGTTAGTGGTAGCCGACTGATGTATATCGTCAACAAGACCGGCCGACTAAACCGCACCTCGGCGGCTCTCTCGGCAGCCCTGCCCCTGCAGACCCTGCAACGACTGCCGGACATTGCCGCCGCCTGGCAGCAGTCACTCGAAGAGGATCGCCGCCGCATTCAGCAGCTCACCTCCATTATGTCTCAACAGTGGCCAAAGGAGGAGGCTCTGAAGAAGCTGCGGTTTGACTTGTCTATGCTCGACCGCAAGATCAGTAATAGCATCCACGCCGACGAGCAGCAGATGAAGCAGACGGCATAATTCTGCACCCGACGGTTTTTCCGTCGGGTGCTTTGAAAACTCACGCTTTAAAAAGCTGGAATTATCAGAATTTAAAAACATAAGCATTATGGCACTACTTAATTCTATCTTCGCGCTAACAGCAAGGCTGGGTGAGCGCGATATCAAGGTGTTTTACTACAACTGTACGAGCCTAGAAGAAACACTCGACCAGTTCTGGCACAACGACTACCCTATGCATTTGATTGACCACGTCAACAGTGCACTGTTTCCGATCGACATCATATGTATGCATGGCGATGACGGACCTGAGCCGCGCATACTGCACCTTACGTTTGACTGCGCTGTTTTTAATCATTTCTTTGACAAAGGTTGGAGCGCATCAAGTCAGGAGCCCGGCAAACACTACACTTTTGAGCAGTTTCTTAATGACATCAGCCGCAAGAAACAAAATGACATCACATCATTCATGTTCTACATGTGGAACGCTTGGTGCGAAAAAGAGTGTCAGGAGGCATTTAAAGACGGCGACTGGAAACACTTTTGGTCTAAGTGGTGCTACTGGTGCAACAAGATAGGCAGCGCATGGGGAGCTACCGAGCGTTTCTATTCCGATTTATCAGACGCCAACCGCAACCGCCTCGTGTGTCGAGCCCTCGCTGTTTACGATGGTCGCCACGATAAGCGCAACAAATAAACGCCCCCGCTGGGCGGTTGTTTGCTAACTCAAAAAAACATACCCGAACATTAACCTTAAAACATAAAGACATATGGTAGAAAACTGGATAATTTTATTTCTTTTTTTGGGAGCTGTTATAAAGTCTGCCCTTAAAAAAAATGATTAAAGCAGGGGAACTATGGAAAAGAAAGAACACTTCATTATCACGAGGTATTGTCCGACAGAACAACTCTTTGACGGCAAAATGACCTTTACTGAAGCCCGTCGGTTTATGGATCAGAATGCCAGCAATGAGCGGCGCGTTGGATCTAAAGTTTTTAATGATGCAATAGGCCGCTGGGAAGACTATGGAGATTCCTACCACGGCGGACGCAAGGTGTACGACAAACACGGCAACTGCTTTATTATTGACCCCGACTACAGGAATATGTGGCCGCCGGAGTCGCAACAGTGGCATCTTTGGTTTGTCAAGACCGACGGCACGCGGCTGTTCTGTCAGTCGTTTAAAGACGAGGACTCGGCCAACAAACGGCGCGACTTCCTGGCTGAACCCTGGATGGAGGGAACGTACATTGTGGAGCCGTCAGACATTGACATCTCTAACCTTTAAAATTACGCAAAGTAGCTGTATCTCAGAAGTTATTTTATCTTTGCGTTCAGTTATAAAATATATTTATTTAAGACCCACGACGCTGGTCATTCTCTCAACAAATGGAAAGAGAAAAAGAAAGGAGAATATAATTATGAAAATTAAAAACGAATTAGAAACCAGAAAGTCTTTAACAGTGAAGGCAGAGCGAGGCTGTACTTTGGTTGTAAGAGCCACGGACTGCGATGTTAACATGAATCTCGATAGGGTAATTATCACCTGCAAGAGGTTTAGTGTAAAGGAGAGGAAATTAAAGAAGGATGAACAACAATAAAAATCACGATATTTATTCTATTGTCCTACGCGCTAAGGATGGGCGGGAGCGCAACGTTCTGGCGTGGATTCCCAACCAGGCCGTGCGAGAAGATTTTTATGCCAAGGCTCACAAGCGCGAACTGGAAGTCGTTGAAAAGCAATAGTTGTCAAAGTGGTATTTTTTCTCTCGCCAGCCGCTCCAATCGGGGCGGCTTTTCTTTTTACCTCTTGTTATTAGCACCATAAGGAAGGTTAGACTCTGCAGCGATGGATAGGTGAGAATTGTTGATACTCTCAATATTCACGCTTACGCGACGCGAAAGTGCTTCGTGGGACTTGAGTAGAGTATTATACTTCTTAGCCAGGTCATCTACGTCGGCGGAGAGGGTGGCAACCTGTTTGCGTAGTTCTGCAATATCAGCAAGGAGCGGGTCGTTTTCCCGAGGAGTGGAGTTTCTTCCAGTGGCATGACTTTTACGCTTTGGGTTTTCTGGTATGTTGGGATCGTTCAGGAAACGGAAAGGAGAAATGTCATAGTGGCTGCAGACCGTGAAAAAATCGTCAATTGGGAAGCGTTTGCGCAGCAAAAATCGCTCGTGCGGCTTCTGTGAGGTAACGCCCATAACGGCGGATACGTCTTTCCAGTAGATCTTACCCTCACCGTCACCGAAGGTCAGCTCCACGGCTTGCATGTTCCATACTACAGGTTTCCATAATTCATAAGGCACAGTGGCGCTTTCACGTTCCGGGATAATATGAATGCTGCCTTGTGACACAAAATAGTGTGTCGGCATACGCAGAGCATTACAGATTTTAAGCAACACCTGCACTGAAGGCATGATGTCGGCTTTAGTGTAACGGTTCAGTACCTGTTGCGTCAGTCCGCATTTCCTGGCTATTTCGGCCTCTGAAATCTGCAAAACCTTTGATAGCTTGCTAAATAGCGAATAATTAAAGCTCCATTTATCCATGCGATTTTGATGTTGGTTTACTTTTTTTAACATACGACAGATTGTTAAATCTACAATTATTCGTTTGTTGATTCACATAATAGTTTTACCTTCGCCATAAAATTACAACAATTTCGTGTAATATGAGCAACGAAAAGAAGAAATCGGCATCATGCATTAGGCTCTATTTAAAAGGTGTATTGCTGGCTCTGCTTGGCAGGAATCCATACCGAGAGGAGCTTGACAAAGCAAAGACCGAACTGGCAAAGGCGATAGGAGATGTACAATCATTAAAGGATAAGTACGCACAATTACATGCACAATTCCGTGCGTCCGATAGATTGGTGACACGTCTGCAACAACGGGGCAAAAATTAAAGACTAAAAATGGCTTCTTAGCGAGAGAATAAAATAACAAGATATGGACTTAGGAAATGCAATCAAGACTCTGCGGACGCAGCAGGGTATGACGCAGACGCAACTGGCCGAGAAAATCGGCATGAGCATCAATGCAATCAGTTCGCTCGAGACAGGCAAGGCTTATCCACCCAAGGCGACAATAGAAAAGTTATGCGAGGCATTTGGTGTCTCGGCTGCGCTTTTCCAGCTTTCGGTCATTGAAGAGAGTGATTTTCCAGAAGAGAAAAGAGTGCTCTACCGCGCCCTGCTGGAACCATTGAGAAATGAATTGTTGGATAAGAAAGGTTAGTATGAAAAGATATCTAAGAAACCTGATGAAAGCCCTGCTTGGCATCAACCCTTATCGGCAGAAAATAAAGCAAGCAATGGCGGAATATGGGCTGACAGCCCGCAACATACAGCAGTTTGTAGCTGCAGGAGTGGAGTGTAAGGAAAAACTGACTGCCGAAAGAGAACGTATAGCCAGCTATCAGAACCTGACAGAAAACCTACGGCAACGCATTACAGAGAAAAATATCGAAATCCATCGGCTGACAATGGATTACCAGCAAGAGCTCAACAAGATGCGTAGTTTATATGACAAGGATATAAAAGAGCGCGACGAGAGGATTGCTGAACTTCGCAAAGACTTGGACAATACGCTGAATCTTTTGCGGAATGCAACCCGCGCTCTTGATGGTGCCGAGAAGGCATAATAATGTCCGACAAGACTATCTTACAGATACTGTAAAAGCGTAATTTGTGACTGAAAAGAACCGAGAGATACTGAATGCCATACCGCTAGTGGAGGTGATGCGGGGATGGGGGTATACAGCGAAGCGTCAGAATAGTGTTTCGGCGTGGTACCTGTGTCCGTGGCATGATGACCATAACCCATCGCTAGAGGTGAGGAAGCAACCCCTGAGAGATGCGGAGGATCTGAGTTTTAAATGTTGGGCATGTAAACAGGAGGGATTCGGGGCGATACAACTGGCGGCCCGATTGATGGGGTTATCACCAGGCAAGGTGTCTAACGATGACCTGCCGATGGTGCTGGCGGAACTTGCGACGCGCTGCGATGTGGAGCTGGAGCCGGATGAAAACGACGGCAAGCCCTGGAAGGATAGTTTGCGTACTAAGGTTGTAGGCTGGGACGAGTTTAAAGTTCAGGAACCGCAGTATGCCGGCATGGCCGACGGTGATACGGAGTTTGAGCCGGGTTATTGGACAGAACAAGGACTCAAGTCGCTGGGACTGAAAGTGGAGTTGGCATCAAGGAAGGCAAAGAAAGCCGATGTTTCAGAGGGTGCCGAAATCAAGATTGGTGACTTGATAACGGAATACGACGCCGACAGCGGCGAACCGTTGTACCGCTGCTCGTTGGGTGCTGGCTTTTACGGCAGGCCGGAGAAAGCCGAGGCGAAGACCATCGAGCAATGGGGTGAGGAGCTGCATCGACTGTTCGGTGTGGAGCCTATAAGCCGCTTCATCACCCGTAAGACGCCAGGGCAAGGTGGTGTCATTGTTATCGTCACCAGGTCTACGAGAAACTATCCCATATTTATATTCCGCTATCCGTGGGGCACCAAGAAGTATGAGCCAAAGGATAGTACGGGCAAGAGAAAGTGGTGGTGGAGTATTGGCGAAGATGCCGATGTGGATCATCGCTGGTATGCCGACAGTGAACTAAAGGACTTCATGGATGATGGCGTGATACCGCATCAGGACGAGCGTCATCCGATGGTGACGACAGAGAAAGAGGAGGGTGGCAAGAATATAAAGACCTGTCGTTTCAGGCGCGTAGTATTGTGCTCCGGTCCAAGGGATGCTATTGCTATTTGGAGTCATTCTGACGCCCATGTGGTATGGTTACACTCTGAACTTAGTGGATTTAACCGCAAGGAAGGTGCTATGCGTCCTAACCGTTGGCTGCGGTCGTTTGTCAGGAAACTTTTAAGTGTGACTGCAGAAGGTGGCTTATATATCTGCTACGACGAGGATGCGACGGGTTTGGCGGCGAGCCAGGCCATCGCGCTGAATAATCCACAGGTGCATTGGCTGCGGTTGCCGAAAGAGTTGACGGAAATATATGTCAAGGATAAACCCCTGAAGGACGTAACTGACTTTATTACCCACTTCCAGGAGGTGGAGGGACGTATGCCTGCCGACCTGCAGCATGACGATCCTGTCGATTGGTTCGATAACGCTCTGTTTGACACGCCGACTACCAAGTTCTGGCAATGGGAGAGTGCCCGCAAGGATGCTGACGGCTCGGAACGTGCCCGATATAAGTTCGACATGAGGAATACGCCGGTATTCCTCCGTGCTCGTGGCTTGGTGAGGCGGGTGATGAAATTGGAGGATGGCAGCGTGTCGCGCTTCTTCTTGCTAGGTAGCGATAATATCTACAGCGAATGCTTTCCGGGAGAGAAAGGCACAGCGAACAGGCTGGTGCAGCAGGCGCGCGACCTGATGGCTGACTGGCTTAGGGCTCATAAGGAGTTCAACGACCCGAAGGGCGCTCTCAGTCGCGCTATATACTCAGCCAAGCTGGAGCAGAGCGCCTTGGAAAGCATTGAGATTGTAGATTTTAACGATAGGAGTTACGGCGAGGACTTTGACCACTTTTTCTTTGAGAACACCGCGGTACTGGTGACAAAAGAAGGCTGGAAAACGGTAGGTTACGAACAACTTAAGTGGTGGACGAATGCCGATGCCATCCTTGACGGTACTTTTACTCCTATCAAGCAACAGTGGAGAATAGAGCTGAATCCTTTTTATGACACGGAGCGCCAGGCGCACGAAGCGGCTCTGCTTTCGCTGAAGACACAGGAGGAGCAGTCACAGGAAAACATGCGCTGGGACGCTTGGGCTTCAGTATGGAAGTATCGCCTTGTGACAGATAAACCGATAGACGAGATGCCGGTACATTTCCGGTTCCTATATAATACATGCCGCATCTTCTGGGAGAAGGAGGCGGCAGGAGAGGAACTGTCAAAAACCGAACGCCAGGTGCAGGACATGTATTTTATCACCATGCTCCATGCTCTCGGCTCGGCGCTGGTCAGACATAGAAGCGCCAACCGCCAGCAGTTCCTGCATATCACTGATAATGGCACGCGCCGCGAGGATCTGGCCAGTGGCGGTACCGGAAAAAGCGCCATCCTGGAACTACTGGCCTTGATGCGCCGTGTGTTACGTATAGACGGCAAGTCGCTCGAAGGCGGTAATATCATGCTCGAACAGGAGTTGGGTAAGGTGGTGCCGGGTTTGCACAACATAGTGGCTATTGATGAACTGCCAGACAAGTTCTCGCCAAAGAAGATGTACAACTACCCGCTATCACTAACCTCACGAGGACTCTATAAAGGATCCGTCAAACTGGAGGGCGATGACCTGCCGAAGTTTGTGGTGGCTTCTAATGAACAACTGGATCTTTCATCAGACAGCACCAGCCGACGTATCTATCAGATGCTCGTCAGCGACTGGTATCATCCCCGCTCAATGGACGGTTCGCGGCCTGCGCATACCCCCGCCGATGACTTCCGCAAGGATACCGGCATCAAAGAGGTGGCCCATAACCTGCCACCAACACTGCTCAACGAGGCTCGCAATCTGCTGCTGGGTTGCGTGCAACTGTTCCTGCAGTTTCCTGACGAAACCATCCGTCCACCCAAGGACAGCAGGGCTCTCCTACGTCAGGCGCTCGCGGCCAGCAAGGATGAGCAGTTTACCCGTTGGATAGCATCATATCTGGCCGATAAGCGACATATTGGCATACCTATAGCACACCAGGAACTTGCTATCAATCTGCTCGACTACTGCGGTATTACCGTGGGAGAGAAGACGATGAAGGCTGCCATGAAACGCATCCGCGACAATATGGATGACTATCTGCGGACATCCATTTATGTGATGAATCCGCCTGTAGTGCTGCGCACGCCAACCGACCGCGAGAAAGGTTTTCGCCGCTGCGCTACATGGATGCATCAGATGAACGCCGACGGCACTATTCGGACCGACAAGCAGGGTAAGCGCCTGCCTCGGGTATTAGAGAAAAAAATACAGCCCAAGACTTATTATTTCTACCGTAAGGGTTACGTGCCACGACACTTCTATGAGGAGGGTCACGAGGGCGACAAGGATTATGTACAGGCAGCACCGGAGATGGATCCGGAAGGAGTTGAGTTATGACTAAACACCAGAAACTCGTAACCATCATCAAGCGGAGCTGTATTACAGGCAAGGTGGTGTGGATTTACCGGGGCGTGAGCCGCGAGGCGGCGAGGATTGCCTACTGGAGGGCTTGCAAGAAGGAGTTGGAAAAGATGAAGCACTGGACTGAACAGATGGCAGACCGTAAACGTATGGTGGGGGCAGTGATGGGTATGCTGAGCTGCAGCAGCTCAAGTAGTGTGTTTGATGATCACATGACTGACGAACAGCGACAGGCCGCCCGCGAGTTGGCGAAACTCCGCAAAGAGGAGCCAGCCATGTATACTGGTTTTTATGAGCACATTATGGAGGAACGCCGACAGCGCAGACGAGACAGCGAAATCCGCCGAGAGATGCGGGAACGCGACAAAAAGCAGACAGAGGCAACAAGAAAGAAACAATGTGAAATTTAACAACAACAAGAAATGATTAACAAAAGCATGTTTTTTACTGAGTCCAATTTGAAGGACTATCGCGATATGTCTTTGGATGCCATATTGCGGGAATATCTTTTGTGTAAAGGTACTTTTGACAGCGACGGAAAACCCGTTCATAAGATAGTTGCACCTAATATGTTGATTGATTCTGGTCTTTTTGTCTATGGCCTAAAATCAAACGCCACTAATAAAGCGGCAGTAAAATATTATTGTGAACGAGAAGCTCAAAGACGTAACCTTATGTCAGGTAATGTCATAAACATTCCAAATGATTTGTGGGATGAATGCAATAAAAAGAATATGGATTTCTGCAAACGCAATTTGTAATAACCATCAACTGTTTATTATGAGAAATTACCCCCCCCCATACAAGTCCCCAACGCTCCGTACTTGTGTTGCGGCCTTGGTTAGAACCGTGGTTCTCCGCATTGATGTCTATGTGCCGTTTCCTGGAGCTCGTGCAGAGGAACGATTCTATGGCACAGTCCATCATCGCTGCAACCAAATCTATGACCGCACTCTCCGTAGCTGGGTTGCCCATCTTGACGGTGAGGATGCGCTCCATAGTATCGTCTGCCAACGCTTTCCGTCACTTGACCGTAAAAAATTTACGGTTCGTTTCAACGGTGGCCTCGTCACCTACTGAGACTTTGCATAACAAAGATTATGTTAAATAGATAAAACCTTTCACCCTATTGACCGCTTATGAGACTAATATATCAACCCCAAGGCCGAGCCGGAGAATACTCCCGCTATGCTGTCAATTTCTACAATGGTTGTTCCAACCAATGCACCTATTGCTACAACCGCCATTGCTCTGCATACAAACTGCTGGGCAAACCGGATGTTACGCTTCGCGCTGGCTTTGACAATGACCCTCTCAAAGCTTACCGCGCTTTTGAGAAAGATATAGAGCAGCTCCGCTCTCAGTACCGCGCTCTTGCGGACTGGAAAGCTCCCCTGCAGCCTTTTGAGGTTGGTCAGTTTGTTCATAATGGTCTCTTTTTTAACTTCGTCTCTGATCCATGTTTACCTGAGACTATAGGTCTTAATTTTGCCAGTATCAATCATGCGCTCTGTTCAGGTGTCCCTTGCACTGTCTTGACTAAACGCGCTGATATCATGACTATACCATCTGAGCGGTTCGTTTGGTATAACTCCAACCTTGGTGGCAGTATTAAAAAAGATATCCCCATAGAGCGATTATTTGCCACCAACCGTCATCTCCTTACCATCGGTATGAGTTTGACTGGTTTTGACGAACAGGAACCTGGAGCCTCCAGCACTCTTGAGAGAATAATGACTCTCAAACATCTCCAGCGCGCAGGCTTCCGTACTTGGATTAGTTTTGAACCCGTCATAGACCCTGAGCGCACCTTCGATCTCTTTAGTATGGTCTATGACTGCGCGGATTTGTTCCGCATTGGTCTCCTTAACGGCCAGTCTCGCCAATACTATCCCAATGATGTTCGGCTTTTGTATGACCGCGTAGAAGCATACAATAGTAAGGCCGGACGTAAACCTATCTTCTGGAAACATACCGTCACCGAACTTCTCGGTGTTTCACCCTACACAGACTATTCCGCTAAATGAAACCAGTAGACAAGGCCCCGGAGCCAATACCGGCAGAATATCTCGATCAAGTATTCTTTGAGGATTGTTGTGATGGTCTTGACCGCCTTCCGTCAGGAACGGTTGACTGTGTGATAACCTCTCCGCCTTATTATGCTTTGCGAGACTATAATATGGATGGTCAGATTGGCCTTGAAAAGACTCCCGCAGAGTACATAGAGCGTCTGGTAAAGGTGTTTACTGAGGTCAAACGCGTCCTTAAGGATACCGGCGTTATGTGGATAGTCATAGGTGACACCTATTGCAACTCAGGCAAAGGAGCCGCAAACTATCCGGACAACGCTAAACTATGGCTGCAGGGAACCAATCGTGGAACTCTCAGTAAGGCTACTTCATTCCGCTATAAAAGTGGTTTTCATACAGGCGAGCTCTTGGGCATTCCATGGCGACTTGCTTTCGCTCTTCGTGATGCCGGCTGGCGGTTGCGTCAGGACATAATCTGGCATAAGCCTAATCCTATGCCTGAATCTGTCAAGAGCCGTTGCACGCGCTCTCATGAGTATATTTTCATGTTCACCAAGAGCAATAAATACTATTTCAACTCTGAGGCCCTCCGCGAACCGGCAGTAAAAGGAGTTGTTAAAGGGGAGTTCAACCATCGCAATGTCAAGTTTCTCGTACCAGGCCATAAGCAGGTGCAGTTCCGTGGCAGTAATGTTTCTGATGGTATGCGTAACCGTCGTGATGTCTGGACCATCTCTGTCCGTCCGTCTATTGGCGAACATCATGCCGCATACCCTATTGATATACCTCTCACTTGCGCAGCCCTTAGCTGCTGCATGGGGGGGGTAATTTTGGACCCCTTCATGGGTACAGGTACCACCGCCCGCGCCGCCCTCATGACAGGACGTCACTATATAGGCTTTGAGATCAACCCAGACTATAAAGCTCTGATAAAAGCAAACACCTGTGTTACTAAGAATTTGTTTAATGATATATGAGTCGGATTACAAAACTATGATGTACTGTAAGGGATGTGGATGCAGCTGTCGCCAGGACTGCGCCCGACACATATTGATACTGGCTGAACATGAGATCGACAGATGGGTTGACCGCTGCATCGATGGGCAAAAATATATAAGAGTAAAAACAGAAATGTTAAGCCACAACTAAACGGCTGAAACCAGATAAAAGCTACGATATGAACAATAACATCCTTCCTTCCCTTCCCGGGTCTTGGTCGGCACTGACATGGCAGCAGCTTTGTGATGTGTGGTCGGCTAAGATTCGCTACGGCGGTAATCCGGATGTCGCCAGTGTGGCGGCGCTGCTGACACTGACACTTGGTTCAAGGTTACAGGTTTCAGATTTCAAGTCTGACGAGCAAACCGGTGAGCATCTGTTTTTGGTTTCAAGCGGAGATGGTCAACCGGAAACATACGTGACAACCGCAAGGGAATTAGCGTGGATGGCCAAGCAGGCCCTGCCATGGTTCCCGTACCCCTACGGTGATCCAGGCAAGGAGGCGGTGAAGGATGAGAAGGGTAAGGTTGTAAAAGAAGCCGTCGAACCACACCGGGGTTATGTCAATGAGAATGTAACCGACTGGTATGATGCCATGATGCTGCCCAAAGAAACGGTGATTATCGACGGTGTTACCTTCGCCCTTCCTGCCGTGGCATGCGAGAATCTGACATGGCACCAGTATCGTGTACTGCAGTCCATCGCTCCACAGATTTTTCAGGGTGATATCTCGGAAGATGACGCGATTCAGTTGCAGGCACAGTTTATGGCCTACATCACCGTGCCCGAGTCTTCGGCTAAACCCAGTGGTGACCTATTCGACAAACACATTGACTTCAAGTATCAGGCCGAGCGAGCCGAAGCTTCCGTACCGTTCTGGCGGCGGGTATTGGAGAAAGACTCACTGCTCTTCCATATCTGTTTTCAGGTATGGCAGACCGCAACCGCCAACTATTACCCATCGGTATTTCCTCTTCTGTTTGACGAGAGCTCACAGAAGAGCGACCCCTTACATACAGCCCTCACAGGTGAGGTTGGTACCATCAACGCTGTGATGAAGTATCAGGGATATGCCAGCCCCCAGGAGATTTACGACACTAACCTTCCCATAATTCTCGGTGTACTTAGCAACATGACCAAGGAGGCCAGGGAATATGAGGAAATGAACCATCGGATAAGCACAAGGAAGAAATAATACAAAAAAATCACATATGGAAGAAGAGAAGAAAGTAAAGTACGGCTTTGGGCTTGCAACTGATGAGACCCATTGCTTTGGTGACAGTTTCGATACGGTTGAGGAGCTGATCGAGTTTGCCAAGGATGCTTGGGAGACTATGGATAGCGCCTACTTCAACGAGGACGACGAGTATTGTATCATCATCGGCGTTATCGAGTATCATGCGCCATCGGATTTTGCCCCAAGCCTAGACAGCATTGCAGATGAGATGACCGATTTATTCTATTCGGAGTGCCACATTGATGATGACGCTGACGTGCAAATTGACAACCGTAAGGAGGCGGAAGAGGAATGGAAGAAGTTTGTCAACAAGTATTTCGATATTCCTTGTACCTGCACTTGTGATTGGAGTGTTGGAGTTTATAACCTTAAGGAAGGCAAATGGGTGGAGGATTGACTATGCATACTCAAGACTATTTATTGATTGCAGCCGTCGTAGTGCTCTGCATCATAGGCATATGGAATATTGTAGTTTTCAACCGCAGGCAAAAAGCCAGCAAACCCAAGCCAAAGCGCAACTGGCTCAAAGAACTGCGGCTCGAAGCTATCGGGCGATTGGAGTTTGAAGGCTGCTGGAGCGGCTATTGGATCACATCTATTATGGGGGTAAGATATCGCAGCGAGAGTGTGTCAGGCTTTAAGTACGTCTCCGGCGATTGTGGCACTTTTGTGCAAGATGCCATTGTTGACAGATGCCGCCTGCTTCGCAACGAGGAATCCGACCGTGATGCCCGTCAGTTATCAAATTATGGCCGCGAACGCTATATCGACAGCAAGGGCAATGTGTCTCTATGGTAAGCATTGCTCGTACAATACGGATTTGTAAAGTTAAGACAAAAACAGAAGAAACTATGATAGTATTTGAAATCAAAACCAATGTAAGCGATTATCCGTTCTTAGTGATAGCCGACAATTTCAGAGAAGCAATTGAACAGTTGCAGGTCAATAAAATCTGTGAAAGTGAGATTGTGTCCGTAAATAGGCTGGAGACTTACAATAGCGATCACATCCTTATTCAGAGACGGCTGACGGCCAAGAAAGAAATTGAAAAGGAAGTTCGTAGCGAGTTATCTCAGTCTATGCCACGCTGGAAGAAGATGCCTAACGGAGCCGCAGGAGGCGGCGACCGAGATATCTATCTCATTCGTTCATCGAAGGGATATTACTTCACGTCGTCTTCCATCGGCGGTGATGGCTCTTTTTATATTGAACTCGAATCGCTGGAGAATCTGCCGGGATTAGAAAAGGGGGAATAACATGGAAATATGTCTTGTTGGATATATTGACCGCACGCCGGAGAATGAGAGGATGTTTGGTACTTACGAGTTCAGGAATGACTTTTGGGCCGAGAAAATTATGTTCCGCCGCAAGGACAGGCGTCCGCTTGCAGATGGTGAACTAAAGTGCGTATCTGAGTGGATAGATCGCGAGATAGTGAAGAAGCATCGAGTAAACTGGCTCAGTGAGAAGCATCCCGCCTATGCTGACATCACCGATGCGGAAGTGCTAAAGAAATACTGGCCATGGATGCCTGACAAGGAAATCAAACAGCGGCTAGACCTAGACAAAGAGAACCATATAAGAGCCATTGTCAGCGGGTTTCCGCCAGAGGATTTTAAGCGTCTGTATCTTTCCGAGCCAGCTGCCTATACCAACAAATCAAAACAACTCGAATTGAATTTTAAATAATAAAAAGCTACAATATTATGACAAAGAATGATTTTAAGAGACTGGTGCCTGACGTAATGTGTCAAGACTTAGTGGTAACGACTGACGACACTGCAACATTTAGTGAAAAAGCTCGTAGTGTGGCCGACATGATGGAGACAGGTTTGATAGCATACGACTATACTGGAAATGCAAAGGGTTATCGTCTTAAGGTGTTCACCAGTTATGCCTTTAAGATGTTTCTTGACGTATTGAAGCCAGGTGTTAAGGTTACTAATGCGCGTGGTCGTGAGTTTATCATTGAGAGCGAGCCTTATATTGAGAACTTAAGAATGTGTGTCCGCGCCAACGGCGATTCTTGGTTTTGTGATACAATCTACGATAAAGAAAAGAACTATGGCAAAGAAGGGGCTAACAGTGGCAAAAGCTACGAAAGATGAGTTTAAGAGGGTGTGGTCTTTTCTGCATCCGATGGAAGCGTTGTTTGATTCACGGGGTTTCTTCAGCAACGAAGAAGATTGGCGCGACTGGGATGATGACGATAAGGATAAGAAGATGCTGCTGAAAATCGAAAAAGAACTTATTGAAGGTGGCGAAGTGTACTGGGGTGATCATCCAGACAACCGCCTAATCCTCTTTGAATATATAAAGCGCAAGTTCTTAGAGGCTAACTACTCTGGTAGTATCGGGCGTATACTGTTTGACTGTGAAACGCTGATAGAAAATGTCTGCGATCCCAAATTGGACTATCTGGAGTTTAAACCAAGCATTATGTATGCAGAGCGCAATGCTTTGGAAAAGGTGGATAAAATTATCAATCGTGGAGAATCAAAAGGGAGAGACCCGCTGAAAATTATTGCATCCATCAAGAAGCTTATCGAGAAATCAAAGAAAGAGGATTAACAGAAAATGAACAACAATTATGAGAACAATTAAATTCAGAGCACAGGATATCGCCAGCAACAAGTGGTTGTATGGTGATATACTGCATTCTAAGAAATGTGTATGCATTTTTGAACAGGGCGGAAACAGGGGTGAGCAAGTGAAGCCTGAGACCATCGGACAGTTTACCGGTCTGAAGGATAAGAACGGACGTGAAATTTATGAGGGTGACATCATTAGTTTCTATGGCAAGAAAGAATATCTGGAGGTGCGCTTCGTGCGCGGCGTTTTTGCTTTTCTATGGAATGGTGACCTCGATGATGAGTTCCCTACTGGTTCACCAACCCATGAGTGGTCGGAGGTCGTTGGTAATATCCATGACAACCCAGAAATGATTAAACGCAAGTAGTAACTATGGCAAGAACATTAGAGCAGATAAAGGCTTCTGGGTTGGCGATGGATATACAAGATTTTACATCGGAAAGGCCAGAGTGTAACGACATGAGAGTGGAGGACTTTGTTTTTTACCTCCTGGATTTTGCACGACAGGATGGGCAAAAATGAAGTATTTAACAACATCGAGATAGTTTCAAGAAAATTGCTCAATAAGGATAAAGCTACAACAATGAATAAAGAAGAACCAAAGAAGGGGTACGAGTCGCTATATGCCGCCTACCGCTCCAGTGCAGAGAAATGGCCTGATAGAGAGAGCGAGTGGAAGCAAAAACTTGACTGGGCGTTGGAGCGTGCCAGTCAGTATGCCAACGCCTTAGACGTTGATCGCGAGACGGTGCTGGAGGCATGGGAAAGTGATCGCAACTACTGGTATGTGAACTACTACCAAGAGTCCAATCAGCCGAGTCTTGAAAATAAGAATGTGGTTATGCTGGCCGAATGGGAGGCTGAAGGTGAGCGTTTGTATGGAAAGAATCATCTCGACTGGAAGTTCAAGTGTCCTGCCTGCGGGAATGTGCAGACAGCCAGGATGTTCAAGGACGCCGGTATAGATCCAGATCTTGTCTATTCAAATTGCGCTTCAAGACACAATCTTGGAGGTAGGAAGGACTGTAAATGGACTACCGGCGGCCTGCTGAATGTGGGTGGTCGCTACGTCATTGATAGAAAGTGCCGCCCTGTACTAATCTTTGAGTTTGCTGACAAAGAAAATAAAGAAGAATGAGAGTATGCAGACACTACAGATTATATTGACGCTGGCAAATATTACGTGTTACGGGGTGATGACGTTTCTGGCCGCCTTTGCTTTTGTTCGGCTAAAGCGGCAGGAGAAGTATATCTGCGACATTCATCGTGACGTGCACACCACGCTGATGCTGACATTAGGATTACATATACGCCGCAATTTT
>Ga0310786_10003479_pt1 | contig 22869 bp, 23 predicted proteins | sample AusTroGonzalo_MG_FD_203881 | JGI IMG/M metagenome (GOLD analysis project Ga0310786, IMG submission 203881) | Bovine rumen microbial communities from tropical cattle in Woodstock, Queensland, Australia - Gonzalo_03 (v2) (version 2) | ecosystem: Host-associated > Mammals > Digestive system >...
AGTCTTTTTTCAGTATTCATCAAAGAACTCCTCCAAAGGGTCAGGATCAAAAAATGCACGGAACAAACCTATTCCGTGCATATCAATAAAGCCATATTGGGTTCCCCCTTCCCATCTTGCGCCTTGATTTCTCTGAACGCTCAATCGGGTTCTTTTCATAAATCCGCCCTCTGCCTCACCTGATGGCTTGGCTTTGGAATAGATCTCATGTATAGTTTATCACTGTGTTATGGTGTTTGCAACTTTTCTTTGGCAACTTCAAGTGCTTTTTTCAGCTGAATATCCTTTTCCAGATCTGCAAAATCATAAGTTCCAGGATCATCTTCCGGCCGTTCAACAATAATGTCAGGTGTAATACCGATTTCGTGAACTTTACTTCCTTTCGGCGTAAAATACTCAAGGATGGTCAGCTGGAAGCCTGCACCGCTGTTTCCCACATCAAGAACCGCCTGTACAATCCCTTTTCCAAAGGTCTTTGTACCGACTACCGTAGCATTTGCACAGTCACGCAGTGCACCTGTAAGGATTTCAGAAGAGCTTGCGGTCATTTCATTTACCAGAATCGTTATCGGAATTTCGGTCTTTCCGTCATACGTCGGATAAGAATGCTCTTCCATGCCGTTTTTATCTACAAGATAGCAGAGTTCACCTTTATCCATAAACAGATCGCCAATGACCCGGGCCTGTTCGACCCAGCCGCCTGTATTGTCACGAAGATCAATAATCAGCGATTTGGCACCCTGTTCAAGCAGTTCATTCAGAGCGTTTGTAAATTCCTTCTCTGCCTCACCCGCAAACTGATACATCGCAATATATCCGATTCCGGGCTCAATAATGGCACTTTCCACCTGATTGGTCTGTACTTCACGCCGTTCAATATTGAAAGTAATTTCTTCTTCCTTGCGCAGGAACGTAACGTCCACTTTTGTGCCGGGCTCACCTCTCATAATGCTGACAGCCTCATTGATTGTCTCGGCGTTGACAAACAGATCCTCACCGACTTTATATAGAATATCTCCGCGCATAACACCGGCTTCTTCTGCCGGGCTGCCCTTAAAAACCCTGCTGATTGTACAGGTGCCTGACTTGTTGTCTGTCAGGATCAGAACACCGATTCCAACATATTTACCTTCATCGTCTTCCTGCATCTGTGCAAACTCTTCCGGAGAATAATAAAAGGAATAAGGATCGTCCATCCCCGCCATAAGACCTTTGGCAGCATATTCGAGCATCTTTTGGTTATCTGCCCCAAAATAGAAATACTCCTGAACAGTTTCATATATTTCCTCAAGCTCTGAAAACTTCGTCAGGCTGTTGAGATAATCATATTCCGCCTTTGTAATCGTAACCATACCTTCTGACGATGAGCTGGCAGTATTTGAGCTGGAATTGGTATTATTTCCGGTTCCAAACATGGATTCAAGTCTGGAACCGGAAACCATCATACAACCGCTGACAAGGAACATAACGGTCAGAAGAGAGACTGTGAGCAGGATTTTTTTCTTCATTACTGTAAACCTTCCTTTATTTTTCTTCATTTCTATTTGGTCTTTCAGTAAAATTCATTATCAAGCGGAACACTGCAGCATCCTCGAATTTGCGCAGATCCAGGCCCGTCGCTTTGCGAACTTTATCCATACGGTATATCAAAGTATTACGGTGAATAAACAACTCCCTGGCTGTTGTTGAAAGATTCAGATCATTTTGGAAATAAACACGTATTGTTTCAAGCATTTCTTCTGAAAGTGTTTTTTCAGCTTCCCGGGTAATAATCTTTTGTGTGAAATCGAAGGCGCGATCTTCAGGAATCAGATCCGTCAGCCTTTCCAGCGTTTGTCTGCTATAGGAGAAAACTCTACCTTTCAGATGATACCGGAGACCTGTCTGGAGAGCTTCGACTGCCTCTTTATAACTGTCAGACAATGAATCAAATGTTTCAGAATCCCTTCCAATTCCGGCATAACATACGATTCCAGCCTCACTTTCCATCGTTTCAGTTACAGCTTCAGCAAATTCCACGACTTCTTTTTCAGATTTCTTTTTCATTTCAAGAATCAGTACAACATCTCCATTATCCAAGGAAATGATCCTGTCGGAAGACTCAAGAGGAATGCTCTCCAGCAATGTAAAAGATTCAGGATGCTGTAAAGGCCTGAAAACGACAATTGTACGCCGGACATGATTACGGATGTTGAAATGCTGAAAAGCAGCGGGATCTGCAAAACCTTCTATCGCAGATTTCCAGATATCCTTTTCTGAATAAATACTGACAGAAAATACAGTACTGATCTGGTTAATAAGTGATTTCCCTTCCGGACTGTCAGCGCAGGAATAGACTTTATCGCCCGCAAGGACATATAACATATGATTATACTGTAATGCAGACGTATTTCTATTTTTGAAAATGTTCTGTATATCAGAAGGAATCTCAGAGAATGACTGAACTGATAACTCGATTTTTTCCATATATGTCCGTCATCCTCCTTCCATTTGATACCATAATAGTCTAGACAGGATACTTCGTCAAGCATCCGCATTGTTAAGAAAAGAAATAAAATTTTAATATATTCTTGTGTTTCCTGTATTTTATGGCGTATAATATAACCAGAATCAATAGAAAGGATCATGAAATATGAATTATCATCGTCGATTTTTTGCTTTTGCTGTTTGCTTTTTGATTCTGATTTCATCTGTTGCATCGGCTTCTTTTCAGTTTTCAGACGACCGTTTTCAAGGCGTTTTTACAACGGAGAATATTGATAAAATCATTGAGGAATATGAACTGTTTGATGGATGGTACTGGACAACACGCGCCAGAGTTCCGCAGACGTTCCATGGAATGGAAAACATGCCCGGATGGACTGACACAGCAGTAAACAAATACCATCGAACGAATTATGTCCAGGGCCAGTATGGGTGTCGCTGGATGGCAAACCGGATTACACGTGCAAAAGCATACGGCACTTACGGAGAATGTTTTGGTTTTGCTTCATTTGTAGGTTATCTTTTGTCCGGAGAATATAATCCGCATCATAAATGGACATATTATTACAGTTTTGAAGATGCAGGTGGTCTGAAAGTCGGTGATATTCTGCGTGTGGATTTCCAAAAAAATAACAAACATTACACACACAGCGCTATTGTTTACTCTGTAACGGATGATGAAATTCTTTTTCTTCAGGTTTCCGGAAGTAATTATAATAAGATCAGTGTTGGCGCAGGATATATGGATGGATATCACAACAATCCCAAAACAATGGAAGAACTGATGAAGATACACAGCCTGAAAATCTGCCGCTCTCCCCTGAATGCTCCGGAAGCGGGTCAGTAAAAGCCTTCATATTCATATTTTGAACAAAAAAAGTCCCGGACATTTGTCCGGGACTTTTTGATGAAAATTACTTGTTGAGGATTGTCTTCTCAGTTTCCTTGTCGAAGAAATGCAGATGGTTTGTATCGAAAGCGATCCGGATCTTGTTACCAGCTCTGCTGGAAGTACGGGGATCAACACGGGCAATAATATTGCCGTCTTTTCCAGTGGTGCTCAGATACAGATACGTTTCGGAACCCATCAGTTCGGTAACTTCGACATCCACATCAATGGTGGCGGTGGAGAATTCAGCCAGTTTGGCTTCATCATCAGAAATATTTTCAGGACGAATGCCCATCACAACATCTTTGCCGATATAGCTTTCATCTGTAAATTTGGCAATCTTCTTTTCGGGAACAATAATCTTGTTGTCACCAAAGACAGCAACAACATCCTGTCCTTCGCGGTCAAGTTTCACATTGAAGAAGTTCATCTGGGGGCTTCCGATGAAGCCTGCAACGAACTCATTCGCCGGATAGTCATACAGGTTCTGAGGAGTATCCACCTGCTGTACGACGCCGTCCTTCATAACAACGATACGGCTGGCCATCGTCATAGCTTCGGTCTGGTCATGCGTAACGTAAATGAAGGTTGTCTGCAGCCGCTGATGGAGCTTGGTAATTTCGGTACGCATCGCAACACGCAGTTTAGCATCCAGGTTGGACAGCGGTTCATCGAAGAGGAAAACCTTGGGCTCACGAACGATAGCACGTCCAAGAGCAACACGCTGACGCTGACCGCCGGACAGGGCCTTCGGCTTACGGTTCAGCAGATGAGCGATGTCGAGGATTTTTGCAGCCTCTTCCACGCGGCGTTTGATTTCATCTTTGGGAGTCTTCCGCAGTTTCAGACCGAAAGCCATATTATCATAAACCGTCATATGGGGATACAGTGCGTAGTTCTGGAACACCATGGCGATGTCGCGATCCTTGGGGGCGACGTCGTTTACCAGTTTGTCACCGATGTAAAGTTCACCATCAGAAATTTCTTCCAGGCCTGCAACCATGCGCAGCGTGGTGGACTTACCGCAGCCGGAAGGACCGACCAGAACGATAAATTCCTTGTCTTCGATGTCCAGCGTAAAATCGCTGACAGCCGTTACATTGCCGGTGTATACCTTGTAGATGTGCTGGAGAGATACACTTGCCATTTGTTTTTCCTCCTTCATTGATTAGGATAACTACATATCCTCTGCTGAAAATTATAATAAATGTTTTCAAAAAAAGGAATTGCCCGTTTCCACAAGCATTTCCTCAGTTTTTTGTGCAATATGTCCAAATTCTTTCCGGATCTTATCGATGATTCCGGATTTCGTTCCTTTCAAGCCGGATATTATTGATGAGCTCGCTCATTTTTCTGTCTGTTTCTGCCAGAAGAGAATCAATATAATCCAATGTATTTTTATGAAGATTTGCTGCATCTGCTTTGGCGTTTTCACGGAGTTCTTCACTTTCAACCCTTGCCCGGCGAACGATATTTTCTTCTTCGACAAGTTCCTGCGCCTTTTTTTCAGCCTCCATGATAATTCTTTGTGCTTCAGCCTTTGCAGACTCCATACAGGCGGCAGCTTCCTGATTGGCGCGGTCCATCAGAGCGGATGCATCCTGGGATGCCTGATCCATCATTATTCTGGATTTCTGTGTGGATTCGTTGATCATGTTCTGAGCCTGCGCCGTGGCGCTTTCAATAATCTCATTGCGTTTCTGCTCTGTTTCAGCACGAATGGTTTCTTCTTCAGCAACAATTTTTGCCGCTATTTCGACTGTTTTCGGAAGATTATCCCGAAGATATTCAAGGCGTGCAGACATAATGCTGCGGTTTACAACACATGTATCATTGTTGATCAGCGATTTCCTGGCTCCCCTGAGCTGTTCTTCCAAAGACTGTACTGCATTCAGACAGAGCTCAGCACTGTTGATATCGTTTGCCATAAATTCTTCCTCCTCTTGTTATATCTGATCCGATGGAATCAGCCATTTCAGAATATCCTGACAGATACATTCCGGGACATATTTGCTGATATCACCACCAAAGGATGCAATTTCACGGACTGTTGATGAAGAAATGCTGTCCATTTCATCCATTGATGGAATCAGCAGGGTTTCGAGCCCTGGCAGAAGCTGGCGGTTGATAGCAGCAGAAGACTTTTCATGTTCAAATTCACTCACACTGCGTACACCCCGTACAACTACAGCTCCGGGATGCTGCCGGACATAATCGGCAAGAAGGTCTTTCCAGACATCCACTTTGACGTTTGGGATTCGTTCGCAGGCTTTTCGGATCATCCCTACCCTTTCATTGATCGGAATGCATCCGCTTTTGTCACGGTTGATCATTACCGTAACAAGAACACTTTCAAATATCCCTGCAGCCCGTTGGATCAGGTTCAGATGTCCGTTTGTAACAGGATCAAAAGATCCCGGAAAAATACAGATGCTCATCATTCATCCTCCGTAACTGACTGAGAAGGTTGGGAAATATGATAAATACTCATTCCGCAAAACCCCCACTTGCGTTCATCAGTTTTCTCGAATCGGTTGCTGAACAGAATTTGCTGTCCGGCTTCATGTTCAACAATAACCAGTCCGTTGTCTTCTGTAAGGGGGTAAATATGCTCGGAAACCTCACGAAGATCTGTCATCCGGTACGGCGGATCAAGAAAAATCAGATCAAATTTATCGTGCCTTTCCGTAAGCTTCCGGACAGCTGTTTTCCAGTCACAGCAGAAAATTTCCGCACGATCGGTAAAACCCAGCAATTCACAGTTCCGGTATTCTGTGCGAACAGCATTTCTGTCAATATCGCACAAAACTGCTCTCTCAGCACCCCGGCTCAACGCCTCAAAGCTGAGCGCTCCGCTTCCGGCAAACAGGTCCAGTATAACAGAATCCCTTGTCCTGGTCTGGAGGATATTAAACAGATTTTCCCGGACTCTGTCAAGAGTGGGCCTTGTATTTCTGCCTTCCGGAGCTTCTATTTTTCTGTTGCGTGCAGTACCGGCGATAATACGCATATCGGATTCCTCTTCAGTTAAGCTGTTCAGGCCCCTTGGGCGTATGGGTAATCCTGGCTTTTCTTTCTCTTTTTTCCCGTGATACCCTCCTGCGTCTGTTTTCAGCGATTTCAGAATGAACTTTGGTTCTCCTGGACGGTCCAAGCAGATAACCGGAACCGTAAGAAATTGCAGGAAACAGAACGAGGAGAGGGCTGAGCCTTTCAATCGTGAGAAGTAATCCCCTGTTTTCCGCGCCTGCAATGCTGATAAACGGCATGATCAAAATCCGCACAGCAATCCTGATAATATCAGTAAAAGAAACAGATCCGGACTGTGTATACTGCACAAGCGCACCGCTTACCTCGGATCGTCTCATATAAGTATCCATCCAGGATGGAAGAACACCTGCACCGGTCATCTGACGCTGGGCAGTAAACGCAAGAATGACAGCAAGAATGAAAAACAGTAAAGATCCAGCACAACCAATAAGATATCCTTTAATTGGATGAAAAGGAATTCTCTTCTCTCCCGTGGAGACATCAATTCCCTTTTCAATATGCTGATAAAGAATCTCACCTCTTGCAACAGCATCTGTTCCCGATGCGGCACCTCTGTCAAAAAAAATGATCAGAATCAGCATTTCAATCACAATATTGATCAGAATTCTCAGGACATCTGATTTAAAAGAAGTGAGAGAGCACACCAGAAAAGTCATCAGGGACGTGATCGCAAGGATTCCCAGGAATTTCAGCGATTGACGAACCGTGGTTTCATCAGTGGCTGATCCTTTCAGAAACGGTTTTTCAATTACTTTTTGGGGCGGTTTCTTTGCAGCCATGGGATCATTTTCCTCCTCACTCTTGTATCTATTCGAAAAACACCCGTTCAACACGGCTTCCGGCACTCAGAAGTATTTCATAACTGATCGTTCCGCTCCAGGCAGCAATGTCTTCTGCGGAGATTCTTTCCCCGCCGTCATCTCCCATCAGGACTACTTCATCCTCGGGAGCAGCTTCCGGAATGGAAGTAATATCGGCAATCATCTGATCCATACAGATTCTTCCGATAACCGGGGCCCTTTTTCCGTGAATCAGCACCTGTGCCTTTCCGCTTGCGCAACGATGATATCCATCTGCATATCCACAGGTGATTGTAGCAGTACGTATATCAGATACCGTTTTGAATGTTCTCCCGTAACTGACATATTCACCGGCAGGAAGATGTTTGATATAGCTGATTTTAGCCGTCCACCGCATGCATGGCTGGAGATTGAGATTGTTTTCAGGGACAGGTGGATAGCCGTAAAGGCTGATTCCGGCGCGAACCATATCCAATGCAAATTCAGGTTTTCTGTGGATGGCGGCGGAATTACAGCAGTGTCGGATAATATTTCCGGGCAGGGAGGATGTCAGCTTCAGGAAACGTGCATACTGCTGTTCCGTATACCGGATCCCATCCTCATTTCCGTCAGCATCTGAAAAATGTGTGAATGCGCCGGTCAGCACAACATGCTCTGAATTCCGGAGAGCATCCATGGTGTTTTCAAGCTCTTCTTCCGTTCTTATACCTATCCTTCCCATACCAGTATCAACTTTCAAATGGACTTCAGTCTGCTTGTTTAATGCAGAGGCGGCTTTTTCACAAAGCTGTACCATATCGGCGGAGCATATTGTCTGAATCAGACTGTATTCTGCTCCTTCAAAAACATCAGCAGCTGTTGCGGCGCCAAGAACCAAAATAGGAGAAATAATACCGTTTTTACGAAGTTGAATACCTTCTGACACAGAAGCAACGGCAAGCATATCCGCGCCTCCGGCCAGTGCTGCCCGAGAAGTTTCAACTGCGCCATGACCGTATCCGTCAGCTTTGACCACGGCAAGAATCTTTACATCCTGAGGGACTGACGCACGGATTTTCTGCATATTTTCATGTAAAAGATCCGTACGGATAATCCGTCGATTACGCGGCTGCAACAGTTTCACTTCCCTTCGCATTTCCTTTCTGATTCATGCCGGTGTATCTGATCATTCAAAAGGTTGATATCTCCGCATCCCATTGTAATCACAAGATCTCCGGCTTTCCAGTTTTCACGAAGGTATTTTTCAGTATCGTCAAATGTCGGGGTCCATCTGGCATTTATCCCGTTTCGGATCATTCCATCTACGAGCATTCCGCTGTTCAGATCTCCAGGATCAGGTTCCCTTGCAGCGCATATATCAGTGACAAGGGTATAGTCTGCTTCTTCTGTACAGGTCAGATACTGGCTGAATAATGTGCGGACCCGGCTGAAAGTATGTGGCTGCATAACTGCCCACAGCCTTCCCTTGCAACGTTTGCGGGCAATGGACAACGCATTGCGCATCTCTGTCGGATTATGTCCGTAATCATGAAAGATTTCAACTCCATCTATAATATCTGTACATTCAAACCTTCTGTGAGCTCCGGTGAAGTGTCCCAGTATTTCGGCAGCTTTCACAGGATCAACACCCAGCTCCGCCGCAGCTGCAATGGCGGCGATTCCGTTCATTCTGTTAAAGCTTCCAGGCACTTCCATACGAACATCAACACGTGTATTGCCAGGGTGATGAAGGGTAAATTGAGATTTTCCATATTCATCTTCCACAACGTTCTCAGGATACCAGTCATTTTCAGGATGGAATCCAAAGAATACTTTCCGGCACTTCAAACGGCTGATCTGCCTTCTTACCCGCGGATCATCACCGTTTCCGATCGCTACACCGTCTTCCGGTAAGAGATTGAGAAATGTTCCAAAGGTTTCTTCGATTTCATCCAGATCCCGGTAACAGTCCAGGTGATCAGCGTCAATATTCAGTACAACTGCTACAGTGGGATGAAGTTTCAGGAAAGAACGGTTGAACTCACAGGCTTCAGCAACAAAAATATCACTGTGACCTACACGTGTACTTCCGCCGATAGCATCAAGCCGACCGCCAATATGGATGCTTGGGTCTTTTCCGGATTCAAGAAGAATCTGACTGATCATGGAAGTTACAGTCGTTTTCCCATGTGCTCCGCAAATACCAACAGCTTTAGGAAAACCTTCCATCAGTTGTCCAAGAAGCACGGCACGTTCTATCGATGGAATTCCGAGCCGTGATGCTTCGATACGTTCAGGATTTTCGGACGTGATTGCCGCGGAATAAACCACAAGATCTGCGTCATGAACATTTTCGGCACAGTGGCCGATATATACATTGCCGCCCTTTTCACGCACGTGATGAATCAGGTATCCTTCATCACGGTCACTGCCGGAAACAGTATATCCCTGATCAATCAGCATTTCAGCAAGACCGCTCATGCTGCTTCCTCCAATTCCGATCAGGTGGATGTGCCCTCCCGGGAAATCGGTTATTTTACAGGTGTTATCCATCTTAATGTGATCGCTGTCCTTCCGTCTGCTTATTCGATGACAATCCTTGGATTTTCACGGCTCTGACGATACATTACAAAACGTCTTCCGATCTGTTGAATCGGCTCAGCACCGGTTTTTTCACACAAAACTGTGAGTGCTTCCCTTGCGGTGATGGGTGCTCCCTGCTGTACGCACCCCTTGATCAGCTCTCTTGCTTCCAGAGCGTCATAGCATTCTTTCACTGTGGCATCCGTGACGCCTTCTTTTCCAACATAAAGAATCGTTTCGATTGTATTGGCCATTGCTCTGAGCCGGGCTCTCTGTTTTCCTGTCATAATTATACCTGCTTTCTTAGTGAAAAATGCATTTTATTCAACAAAATCAAATTCCATTTCTGCAATTCGCACAGTCGATCCTTCTCCGGCGCCTTTTTCGCGAAGCGCATCGATAATTCCAAGCTTGCGCAGCATTCTGTGGAACCAGTTCATACTCTCGAGATCGTCGAAATTAACACTGTCAATGAGTCTTTCCATCCCCGGCCCGGTAATAACATACACAGGACCATCCATTATGATTTCAAAGGATTCATCCGGAACGGAAATCACATCTTCTTCTTCGGTTTCAAAATGTTTGACCGGCGGGAGTGTATCGAGCATTTTAGCCGTCTCATCAAGCAATGTATCAAATCCTTCATGTGTCGCTGCACTGACTGCGAAAACGGGGCATCCCATACCTTCGCCCAAAGCCTTCATTCTTTTCAGATTTTCATCTGTGTCGCATAGGTCTGTTTTATTGCATACAATGATCTGCGGCAATTCTGAAAGATTTCCGTAATGATCCAGTTCGGTATTAATCTGATCCAGATCATCCAATGGATCGCGTCCCTCACTTCCTGATATGTCTACAACATGCAGCAGAAGACGGGTACGTTCCACATGTCGAAGGAAATCATGTCCAAGTCCGGCGCCTTCAGCAGCTCCTTCAATCAAGCCCGGAATATCTGCAAGAACGATATCTTTGCCGTAACGGCGAATAATGCCAAGATTCGGAGTCAGAGTCGTAAAATGATAATTCCCGACTTTGGGACGAGCGCTGGTGACAACACTGAGGATAGAACTTTTACCGACATTTGGATATCCGATCAGGCCAACATCCGCAATTGTCTTCAGCTCCATTCGTAAAGAGCGCACTGCGGTTTTGATGCCAGGCTTGGCAAAATTGGGAGCCTGCCGTGTCGGTGTCGCAAAATGACGGTTACCCCATCCTCCTTTGCCGCCTTTCAGCAGCACTTTCTTTTCGCCTGCCTGATCCATATCAGCCATAATTTTTCCGGTTTCGTCGTCTCTGATAATCGTCCCGACGGGTACCTTTATAATCATATTTTCGCCATTTTTCCCGTTGCAGCAATTTGCAGAACCGTCAGCACCGTTTTCTGCTGTATATTTACTTTTGTAGCGGAAATCGAGAAGCGTATGACAGTTTTCATCCGCAAGGAATATAATATCCCCGCCTTTGCCACCGTCTCCTCCGTCAGGGCCGCCATTCATTACGTATTTTTCACGGTGGAAAGAAGCTGAACCATTGCCACCGTTTCCGGCTTTTGCTGTAATCCTGACCTGATCAACAAAATTGCTCATAAAAACCTCTGCTATCCGTTAGTTTCTCAAAGAATGAAGCGGTGCCGGTATTCTTCCTCCACGAGCAATAAACGCTTCATTCCCTTTTGTATTGACAGGCATGACGGGCGCATATCCAAGCAATCCGCCGAATTCAACCCGATCTCCGGCTTTCTTTCCTACAGCAGGAATAATACGCACCGCGGTTGTTTTGTTATTGACGACACCAATAGCGGCTTCATCCGCAATAATGCCGCTGATGGCAGATGCAGAAGTGTCGCCAGGAATCGCGATCATATCCAGTCCGACTGAGCATACACAGGTCATAGCTTCGAGCTTTTCAAGTGACAACGCTCCATCCGCTGCAGCTTCTATCATACCGATATCTTCACTGACGGGAATAAAAGCACCGCTCAGACCGCCAACATGATTGCTGGCCATCACACCGCCCTTTTTTACAGCGTCATTCAATAATGCAAGTGCAGCTGTTGTTCCGGGGGCTCCAGCCATCTCAAGACCCATCTCAGTCAGTATATGTGCCACAGAATCCCCGCGCGCCGGTGTGGGAGCAAGGCTCAGGTCAACAATTCCAAAAGGAATATTCAGCCGCTGACTTGCTTCCCTGGCAACAAGCTGGCCAACCCTTGTAATTTTGAATGCGGTGCGTTTGATTGTTTCTGCAATAATATCGAAAGGTTGTCCGCGGACAGATTCCAAAGCAACTTTTACAACTCCGGGACCGGAAACACCTACGTTGATCGCGCATTCCGGCTCACCGACCCCGCAGAAGGCGCCTGCCATAAAAGGATTATCTTCAACAGCATTGGCAAATACAACAAGCTTGGCACATCCAAGCCCATCATGATCAGCAGTCATCTCTGCAGTTTTTTTAATTATTTCTCCCATTTCACGTACAGCGTTCATGTTGATACCGGAACGCGTGGAAGCAACATTGACACTGGAACAGAGAAGTTTGGTCTCACTGAGCACTTCCGGAATGGAAGCAAGTATCCTTTCATCTGCAAGCGTAGCACCCTTATGCATTAAGGCGGAATAACCGCCAAGGAAATTTACACCGACAGATTCAGCGGCGTGGTCAAGGGCGCGTGCGATGGGCCTGGGGTCTTCCTGGCAGATAAGGCTGACAGGCGTAACACTGATCCGTTTATTAACAATCGGAATACCGAATTCTGTTTCGATTTCCTCCCCCGTTCGGACAAGATGTTCTGCTTTTTTGCAAATTTTGTCATAAACTCTCTGAGCACATTTGTTTGCGTCCGGATGTGAACAATCCAGAAGATTAATGCCCAAAGTAATGGTTCGGATGTCAAAGTTTTCCTCCTGGATCATTTTCATTGTTTGGAGGATTTCGCCTGTTTCAATCATATCAGTTCCCCCTCAGATTCTGTGCATCGCATCAAAAATATCCATACGCTGCATATGAATCGACATTTTAAGGGATTCACGGACCGGCTGCAGCCTTTTGTCAATCTCTTCAAAATCCATATTTGCGCCATCCAGATCCACAACCATCATCATTGTAAAATATCCGTCAAGAATTGTCTGCGTGATATCTAGAATATTAATATTCATCTCGCTCAGTTTGGTAGCCACGCTTGCAATAATACCTGTAGTATCCAGACCAGTTACGGAAATCAGAGCCTTCGTCATTTCAACGGTTCCCCCGATACATAATTATTCATATTATTATATTGCTCCGTCCCTCCTTTTGTCAATTTTGCTTTCATTCATCTGCAGAGTATGATATAATTATTCAGTTCATTCATTAGTATGGGAGGGTATGTAATGGAAAAACTGATCCTCGCTTCCTGCTCTCCCAGAAGGAGTGAATTGCTTACTGTGGCAGGTATTCCATTTGATACGGTTTCACCGGATGTTGATGAAACATGTACGCTCCCCGCAGATCAGGCCGTTGCTGTTCTTTCTGCCCGTAAGGCGGAAGCGGTCGGTAACCTGTTCCCCGGAAGGTTTATCCTTGCAGCCGATACACTGGTATCTTTGAACGGAAGATCGCTGGGAAAACCGTCTGATGAGACGGATGCTGTAAACATGCTTCATATGCTTTCCGGACGTACACATCAGGTATTTACCGGAGTTTCTGTACGGTCCCCTTCGGGCGTGATATTTACGGAAACAGATCGGTCCGATGTTACGTTCTGTCCGCTTACAGAAATGGAAATCCTTGCCTATGTCCGTTCGGGCGAACCGATGGACAAAGCCGGAGCATATGCGGTTCAGGGGCGTGCTTCCCTGTGGATTTCCCGGCTAGAAGGCAGTTATTCATCTGTCATTGGCCTGCCACTGTATCTGGTCCGGTGCCTGCTTCAAAAATGCGGCTTTCCGCTGGAAGCATTTATGTGATTATTTGTCGTAAAGGATGGAACAATTATGCCATTTTGGGCGCCTGATATCGGAATTGACCTTGGCACGGAGAATATCAGCCTATATGTCCGTGGTCGCGGTGTTGTTATTTCTGAACCTGCTCTTGTTGTCCTGGACAGGGAAGATCGGCATACCGTACAAGCTGTCGGTGATGAAGCGGGATTCCTGCTGGGCCGTTCTCCTGAACGTCTTACACCGGTTTATCCGATTCGGAACGGACTGGTCGCGGACTTTGATATTGCGGAACTGATGCTCAAATATTTCTTCCGGAAAGCCATTGGTGTTTCATATCTTGGAAAACCGCGTGTAATTGTTTCCGTTCCCTGCAATCTGGATGATGTTAACCGGAAAGCTTTAACTGAAGCCATCCGCTATGCCGGTGCAAAACATGTCTTTCTGATTGAAAAGCCGTTCGCTTCTGCCATTGGAACAGGACTTCCGGTTTATGATCCTGTGGGCAATCTTGTTGTTGATATCGGTGCCGGGACCACCGATGTTGCTGTGATTTCCCTGGGAGGGCTGGTTGTATCACAGAGCGTACAGGTAGGTGGAAACAAGTTTGACGAGGCCCTGATGGAATATCTTCGTAAAGAATGCAGCATTCTCATTGGAAACCAGACAGCAGAGAACATTAAAAAGGATCTTGCTGCAGCTCTTCCGCTAGAAGAAGACAGGTCCATTCTTGTAAGGGGAATCAATCAGCTGAATACATCTGCCGGAACAGTCAGTTTCTCTTCCGCACAGGCATATGAAGCCCTGAAAGGACCGTGTAACGCAATTGTCCGGGCGATCAGGTGGGTACTAGAAAGGACGCCCCCTGAACTTGCCGCGGATATTATGAGGGGCGGTATTCATCTGACGGGTGATGCAGCAAGGCTTTTCGCGCTGGACCGTTATATTTCTGAAAATGTCGGTATACCGGTTCTCCTTGCACGTGATCCCGGCGACTGCTGTATTCTCGGTATCGGATATCTTACTGAGAACATTCAGCTTGTTTCTCCTCGGAACAGGCAATCAGAAAAGCCGGCTTACAAATGATTCTACATATTTTTTCTGAAGGAGGTGAACTGATTTGGCAAGACCCCGGCGTGGACAACGTTCCGAAAAAGATCCAAGGCCTGTCGCTACAGATGACTTTATTTATGAACAGACAGAAGATGATTCTGTAACGGTTCTTTCTGATACCCCTGAAGAAGCTGTTCGTAAATTGCGCGGCAGAGCAGACCGGGAAAATGACAATTCTGTTTCTTCTGAAGAAAATGATCAATATTCCGGCGAAAGTCGTCCTGTTCCGAACAAACGAAAAGTATATTCTTCAGGCGTTATTCTTGATGACAATCTGGAACCTGTTGGCAAAGTGAAACGCCGGTCCCATCCGGTTCTTCGCGGCTTTATCCTGACAATTGTTACCCTTGTGCTTCTGGTGACAGCAGGATCCTTTATCCTTCACAGGCTTTTCCCTGATACTGCTGTTCTTGGGGCACCGGAGAATGCTGTCAGTTCAATTATGACACCGATTCAGACCTTTTTCTCCGGAATTACTGAATCCATAGCCGGATATTTCCGTTCCATGAAACTGCGAAGCAACATTGAATCAGAATATAATGCGTTGCGGGCAGAAAACGAACAGCTGGTTTATAAAGCAATGCTTGCTGAAGAGCTGCAGCAGACGCTTTCAATGTATGAAGATCTTTCTGACGAAATAAAAGCCAACCAGGAAATGAAACCCATTGTTGCTACAGTCGTTGGCAGATCAGATACAAATTATTTTTCCACAATGACAATCAACAAAGGAACAAACGACGGCGTAGAAGATTATATGGCCGTCACAATTTCAGGAGCGCTTGTCGGATATACGGAAAACACGAGAAAAAATGAAGCTACCGTCCGTACAATCATTGATTCCAATGCTTCCATTGCTGCGATTATTCAATCTTCCAGAGATCAGGGAACGGTTCGCGGCACACTCGGTGTTGACGGCACGCCGATGTGCAGAATGTATTATCTGCCGGATGACAACCTTCCCCGCCCCGGTGACCTTGTAGTTACTTCCGGTGTAGGCATGTCCTTCCCCAAAGGGATACCAATCGGAGAAGTACGTGAAAGCACACGCGGAATGGATTCAAACAAACAGTATATTATTATTGAGCCGAAGGTTGATTTCCAGCATCTGGAATATGTTATTGTTCTGCGTTACAAACCACGTGCTGAAGCGATTGAAGGCCGTGAAAACGGCAGGACAGATATTGAACTGGTCCCTCTTGAAAGTGCCAGACCCTCACCGGTCGTTCCGCAAATTGCAGCTTCGCTGTTTGATTCTCCGACACCTGACCCGGTATCATCTTCTCAGATCACACCATCTCCTACACCGGAACCGACGGAAATACCAACACCAACCCCAACACCAACCGTCACGCCGCAGCCTACACCGGATGAAACAATCCTTGAATATCAGGTTGTCAATCTTCACGGCGATCCTACACCAACGCCTTCTCCCACTCCGGGACCCACTGCAACCCCATATTTCACACCCGACCCGAATGACATGACTTTCGAGGAGGATGAGTAAAATGCAGACAAGCAATGTTCGCAAATATCTCGTTCTCCTTATCCTTACCATGCTGGGATATCTGTGTGAAGTGTGCGTCATGCCCTATATAAAAATTTTTGGAATTACACCGAATCTTCTTTATGTAATGATTGGCATTATTACCGTTGCATACGGAAAACTCCGTGTGTTCTGGGTCGGACTGATTTACGGAATTCTGATGCAGGTTATGCTGCCTTCTGTCACCTATCTGAATCTGGCTCTTTATCCGTTGACTACACTTTTCTGTTCATTTGCTTTTGCGGATAAACCGCTGAAAACGATTGAGTATGAAAAAGCAATCCGGCGCGAACGAAAGGAAATCCCCGCCTGGCTTCGGTCCGTGCTTTGCACGATGCTGAATACATTTGTTTATGAAGTTGTTCAGATTACATATATTTATCTCGGAGGATCCGCACTGACTTTTGCCCATTTCCTTCGCGGCTTCGCAGATGTGATTGTTACGGGTGCTTTTTGCCTTGTCCTTGTGATTCCTCTGCGCCGGCTGATCTTCGGACGCCGGAGGAATCAACCCGTGATGAAGACTTCTCCTGTTGTTTTCAGTAAAAGTTGATTTGTATATGTTTCTGATTATTATGAAAGGAGTGAGCAGAATTGGAATCCAGGGATAAAAAGAAAAAAAGTGCTGAATTCTGGCGTTTTGCTGCTTTTTTGATTCTTCTTTTTGTCATTTTTATCTGGCTTGTTTCAGGTCTGATCAATCTTCAGCTCCGTCAATCAGAAATGTATAAAGAAAAAGCAGAGGATACAAGAACCTATACGATCGCCCTTCGCGGCAAACGCGGATCTATTTCAACATCTGACTCTGTTGTAATGGCTGAAGACGAGCTGATCTATAATGTCACCTTCCAGAAGGATGCATCGGCCAATACGAAGGCTCTTTACAAATCCTATACCCAATCCATCATCGAAACAATTGGAATTATAGAAAAAAACGGCGGAACTATCTCTGTAAGTTACGTGATTGAACGGAATCCGGAGACAAACGAATGGGTATTTAATTTCGGATCCGGTGTTTCCGAATCTGTTCTTGAGACGCGTGAAAACCAGTGGCGCAAAAACAATTACGCCACTGGTAAACGTTATACTACTGCAGAGCAGTGCATTGAACAGTTCCGGACCAGATATCAGATTGATCCTGATGTTTCCGAAGACTTAATGCTGAAAATCATGGCAATCTATTCAGAAATGCAGATGAATATCTTCAATTCCCAACCTATTGTAATAGCCAAAGATGTTCGTTATGAAACTGTTATAGAAATAGAAACAAGATCCATGGTTCTTCCTGGAATGAGCATTCAGGTCGGAACAAAACGTGTTTACCCGCGTTCCACATTGGCTTCGCAGATCATCGGATATACCGGCGCTATTCCCTCGCGTTCCATGTGGCTCAATTTACAGGCAAAAGGTTATTCCTATAACGATACCATCGGCCGTGATGGAATTGAGTCCTCGATGGAAGACTGGCTTACGCAGAATTCCTCATTGCGCAAAGGAGCCAGGGTTGTTGAACGCGATCAGATGTCGCGCGTTGTCAGGGAACTTGATTATACTGCTCCGACAGACGGAAACAATGTTAAGCTGACACTGAATGCTTCCTATCAGCAGATGGCGGAACGATGCCTCGCTGATAACGTAAATTCAACGCGTGATCTTCAGGAAACAAAGCTGGCTTCAGAAAGCTGGCGAGAAGACAACAAAACCGATATCCACAACCGGAACTGGACCGAATTTCCGCTTGAACTGGCAGAACATGGCTGTCTTGTTATTCTGGACATGCAATGCCGTGTTCTTGCGCTGGCAAACTACCCTACTTACGATCTGAATGCATTGGTCGCCGGCGGCAAAGAAGCAAGAGCAATTCTGGGCGACAGCAGAAATCTTCTCCTGAATTATGGAATTCATGCTCGCGGCACCCCGGGATCCATTTTCAAGATGGTCACAGCAATGGGTGCTCTGGCCACAGGCGAACTGGATCCGAATGAACGAATTTCAGATATGGGTTATTACACCAAATACAACTCAGATAAAACAACCGCTCCCAAATGCTGGATCAGTAAAAACCTGATCTACAAGCATGCCAATCAGACAATTGTCAACGGACTGGAACATTCCTGCAATTACTTCTTCTATACGCTTGCTGACCGTCTCGGAGAAGAACGTCTGTACCGTTATGCGGCCCTTTTCGGTCTTACATCCAAAACTGGAATTGACCTGCCTGGTGAAGTCCGTTCTGTTGTTGGCTCCCAAAACACGCTGTATGATCCTTCCAAACCGGTCAACGAGGCCAATCAGGACACTTCACTGCCCATCATCGTTTTCAATTCCATCAAGCGTCATTTGCGCAATTGCGGCCAGACAAGGAATATTGAGTATGACGATGAGCGCCTTTCCATCTGTGCAAAGAGACTGATGGATATGGCAGTCAATTACAATGAAAGCGACTGGCTGGACAATATGCGTACAATTCTTATGGAAGAATTGAACATGACCAAGGATATGGTCTATCTTCAGTCTGTTATCGGTGACACTTATAACTATATGAATGATATTAAGTGGGGCGGCGGCCAGACAATCCTTACCGGTATCGGACAATCCGTTACCGTTCTTACTCCGATTGCCGTTGCACGCTACGTCTGTACAGTTGCAAATGGTGGATATCTCTACAATGTTTCTCTGATTGATTCCATCACTTCACCCGAAGGTGAAATCCTCTCTCAGCGCGAACCCACACTGATTCATCGTCTGGATTATTCAGATGAATATCTGCCGCTGATCCGTCTTGGGATGAAGGGCGTGGTTGACGAATCCGGTACTGCAGCAAAATATTTTAAGAAATATCCTTATACGGATGAGATTGCTGCTAAAACAGGTACAGCTCAGGTTACGAAAATAGACCTTGAAAACAATTCCTGGTTTGTCTGTTTTGCGCCATATGAGAATCCGGAAATTGCAGTTGCATGTTTTATACCGAACGGATATTCAGGTTCGGAAGCATGTAAAGCTCCGCGCGATTTTATAAAATGGTATCTTGATCAGAAAGATCTGCGCAGTGTTGATTATAATCTTCCCATTGGCAATTCCATTGCACCATGATCGGGTAAGGAGGAATACAAATGTCACAGTCCGTTTTGATTGCTTCCGGAAAAGGCGGAGTAGGAAAATCCACACTGACTGCCAACCTGGGGGCTGCCCTGGCCAGGCGTGGTGCTTCTGTTGTGATTGTTGATGCAGATATGGGGCTTCGAAGCCAGGATACATTCCTGGGACTTGAAAATGCCGTTGTTTTTGACCTTATTGATGTTGTGAATAAAGACTGTACCCTTGACCAGGCGCTGATGGAATGTCCTTCCGTTCCAGGACTCAAATTGCTTCCGGCATCTCAGTTCGCACGCATGCGTGCACTGGACAGTGATCGTTTCCGCAAGATTTTGAAAATCCTCAAAATTACGACAGATTATATTCTGATTGATTCACCTGCCGGAATTGAAAAAGGATTCCGGACACTTCTGAATGCTGGTGCAGACCAAATTGTTCTGATTACAACGCCTGATGACCTTTGCATCAGGGATGTAGAACATGCAGCAAGTATTGTTGAAAATAAATCACTTCCCCGTCCTCGATTGATTGTTAACCGGCTTGATAACGAGCTCATTCGCCAGCATGAAATGCCTTCGGCCCGCTCAATCGCCGATAATCTGGATCTTTCTCTCCTGGGAGAAATTCCGGAGGATCCTGTAGTTTATCGTTCAATTCTGCGTCATTCCCTTTTTATCAATTATGATTGTAAAGCGCGGGGTGCTGTGCTTCGTATTGCTGGTCGAATGACTGGTGAAATGATTCCTTTTCCTGAAATCGGCACAGAAAAAGTTTCGCTGATACGGCGCCTTTTCCCAAAAACTGTGAAGGAGGTTACTTCTCTTGACCGTCACTGATGAGAATCGCCATTCCCGTGCGCATGTGGATGTAATACTGATTGCGCTTGTTTTTGGCATGTCTCTTTTTGGAATTGTGGCAGTTTGCGTTGCTACTTTTTCACCGGGGAACGATCCGGATGCATCTTTCCTCAACCATATCTTCGGATCTTCCTATGCAACACGTCAAGGTCTTTTCCTCCTGATTGCGCCTCTGGTTGTCGGCGTTATTATGGCTTTCCCCTATGAAATTCTTCGTCAGCGTGCAGAACTTTTCTACTGGATATCTTTTGCATTACTGACCATTACAACTGTTTTTAACCGCGCTCAAGGTGTGAAGGCCTGGATGGATATTATTTGGGGATATACAATACAGCCTTCTGAATTTGCAAAACTGGCTATGATTCTGATCCTTGCCAAAAACCTTTCGAAGCAGGATAAACCGCTGGCTGATTTTCGTTCCTTTTCACGTGTGTTTCTGATGGTTATGATTCCGGGTCTTGTCATTCTCCTTCAGGGTGAAACAGGATCGCTGCTCGTTATCATCTTCCTTTTTGCAGTAATGATGTATTTCTCCAATGTGTCCTTAAAGACACTCGGGATCCTGGCCGCAATTGCAATTCTTGGCATTCTGGCTGTATATGGATTTATGGTGGCCACTGGATCAACAGACTACCGTCTGGCTCGGATCGCCGGATGGCTGAATCCTGAATTATATGCATCTGACGACGCTTACCAGCAGACGATGTCCAAAATGGCAATCGGTTCCGGCGGCTTCAGTGGGATAGGTATGTTTAAAAACGGTGCAATTTCGCAGCTGAATTATGTTCCGGCGGACTGGACCGATTTTATCTATTCAACGATCGGAGAAACCTGGGGATTTGTAGGATGCGTTTCTGTCCTGGTCGTATATGTTCTGATACTACTTCGCATGCTTCACCTGGCCTGGTATACCCGGGATAAATTCGGAAAACTCATTATTTGCGGTGTTATGGGCATGCTCCTTTTCCATGTGCTTGAAAATATCGCCATGACGCTTGGACTGATGCCAATCACCGGTATTCCTCTTCCGTTTCTTTCCTACGGCGGTTCCAATATGATGACAAACATGGGCGGTATCGGTCTAGTTCTGAATGTTACCCGAAACCGTTCTGTTTCAATACCGGTTAATACTCCACAGACATTGCACAATCCATATCATATCCGTATCAGATACCGTACACGCTGATTTATTTGATATTCATTATTATTCGGAAAGGATCACTGTGAATGAGCGAAATGTTCAATGAGGATTTCCTGATCAGTGCGCCGGATTACGCTGCTGTAATGAACAAAACGGTACTTCCTGAACTTGAAAAAACCCGGGAAGTCAAAAATGTTTGCGGAACAGGTGGAATAAACCTTTTCTGTTCTGTTTTTCAGGCTGAGAATGCAATCGGAACTGTTTTAATCGTACATGGATTTACGGAGAACTCTTTCAAATATTCTGAACTAATCTATTCTCTTCTGAAAAATCATTTTACTGTGGTTGCCTATGATCAGAGAGGACACGGTTTTTCCGGTCGTGCATCCGGCTTGCCGGATCCTTCTGTTACGCACGTGGATCGTTTTGAAGATTATGTTGAAGACCTTCGTTCCGTTTGTGAAAATGTTCTTCCGGATTGCCCGAAGCCATGGCTGGTGCTTTGTCATTCCATGGGAGGTGCAGTTACTGCACTGTATCTGGAAAAATATCATGATACATTTACTTGCGCAGCGATGTGTTCTCCGATGATTGCTCCCAATGTTGGCAGTTTTCCGCCGTCGATTGTTAAATCCTTCTCTTCTCTTCATTGCATATTGGGAAAAGGAAAGAAATATCCTTCTTTTATGAAACCATATTCCGGCCCTGAATCATTTGAGGAATCATGTGCAACGGATCCTGCCCGCTTTTCATGGTACGATGATGAAAAAGCTTCCCACAGAGAATTCCAGAACAAAATTCCTTCTTATCGCTGGATTCTTGAGTCCGTAAAAGTAACAAAAAAGATCCTGGCACCAGGTGCGCCTGAATCGATCAGATGTCCAGTGCTTTTGAGTGCCGCGGATATGGACTGGTCAGTGATGCCCGATCCGCAGAAGACATTTATCAGCCGTGTGCAGATAGGATCCTATCTTTTTGTGAAGGGATCCCGTCATGAGATATTCCGTTCCTGTAACGCGGATTTCTTTCCCTGGTGGAAAAAAGTACTTGCATTTTTGAAGGAGGCTGAATCATGAAAAAGAAAATGTCTTTATTCAGCGTTTTGTGTATTGTCATTCTCTTTCTTTTCTCCGCATTTATGATCTGGTATATTCCTTCCATGTCCTCTCTTCAGGCTTCTTTGAATGAAACACGTCAAAACCTTGAGACCAGCAGGGGCCGTGAAGGAAAACAGTTGGATGAATATAACAAAGCCGTTTCAGATCTTCCCGTGGTAAAAGCTGAACTTGAAAATACAGCACCCCTTGCTACGGAAGCTGAACAGACTGTTTCTGATCTAAAAGCCCGTCGCAAAGAACTGAGAGAAGAAAAAAAGAAACTTGAAGAGCAACTTGCACAATCTTCTGA
>Ga0310786_10003480_pt1 | contig 22869 bp, 20 predicted proteins | sample AusTroGonzalo_MG_FD_203881 | JGI IMG/M metagenome (GOLD analysis project Ga0310786, IMG submission 203881) | Bovine rumen microbial communities from tropical cattle in Woodstock, Queensland, Australia - Gonzalo_03 (v2) (version 2) | ecosystem: Host-associated > Mammals > Digestive system >...
CAGATACCATACGGCACAGCAGAGGAACAGACGGAATATCATGTCCACGTTATCTACAAAGCCCAAACCGCGTTTCTGCTGATAGGAAACGAAGTCGATCATCATGTTTGTCTCGAAGTTGCAGACAGTTATGAGCACATCTCCCTTCATTATGATGCCAAGAGGAATCGTGGTGAACGGGGTTCTGCTCTTTGTTTCCTTTACATAAGGAATACGCAAGATGATGAGCACCCAGCCTTCGTCAATGTCGTAACGGGCTCTCTCGTCGGTATCGGCGATATCGCTAATGTAGTAATCGGGGATTTTGAGCGTTTGCTCCAGGAAGTTCACATCTTCCTCTGTAGGGCAGGTTACTTGCACCCAGCAACCGGGTTGCCATTCCTTAATGGCACGCAGACCATTCGAAGTGTTCCAGTAAGTTCGCATCGTTTCAGTTCCTCCTCTGTTTAAGATTACGGTAAATGCACATAAATCCTTGGCTCCTATTGGAGCAAGCACTACGATGCAAACTCCGGAGCTCTAAGCAATGTAATTATCCGCGTGATAGTCGTCCATCTTGTTTACAAATAGGTTTCTTGTCTGTGTGTTTGAAAAAAGCTGCACTTCCTCAGCGCAGCCTTTCCTTTTCACCGTTGGGCTACCCGGACTCGAACCAGGAAAGGCAGGACCAGAATCTGCAGTGTTACCATTACACCATAGCCCAATTGCGCTGCAAAGGTAAGGCATTTTTATAAACTCACCAAATAAATTGCCAAAAAAAACTTATTTATTTTGCATTTTGCTTGCTTATTCGTATCTTTGCACTCAATTAAGATTAATACATATAATAATATATTGCTAATGAAGAGAAAAAAGAACGAGTTGGTAGAAGCCATAGTAGAAGGATTGCAGGATAAGAAAGGACGAGACATCGTAGTTGCCGACCTCACGGAGATTTCCGATGCCGTTTGCAGCTATTTCGTCATTTGTTCAGGTGGTTCCCCACAACAGGTTCAGGCACTTGCCCATTCTGTTGGAGACGTTTGCCGAGAGAAGGTTGCCGCTAAACCCATTGCAGTAAGCGGACTTCACAATTCCATTTGGGTGGCTATGGACTTCGCAGATGTCATCGTGCACATCTTCCTGCCAGAACTTCGCTCGTTCTACGACATCGAACACCTTTGGGCCGATGCCGACCTTCGCAACATTCCTAACCTCGATTGAACTCCTCACTTATGAGCAACAACAAGAATAACAACAAGAAAAACAACCCGAACAAGAACAAGAAGCAAGGGCCACAGTTCAGCCTGACTTGGATCTATCTGATTATCGCCTTCACTCTGGGCTATCTGCTTCTGAGTGGCGACAGTTCTGTGCTTTCGGGCGGCTCTTCGCGAAACGCAACTTACAGCCAGTTCAAAAGTTATGTAGAACAAGGCTACGCTTCTCGAATCATCGTCAACAAGAACGAAGGTTCGCTGCAAATGTACGTCGAGCCGAGTCATATAAGAGATGTCTTCAAGGACCAGAAAGTGGATAGCGGCACTCGGCCTTACGTCGTTGTGCAAGTGCCTTCTGCCGATAAACTCGAGGATTTCGTTAGCGAACAACAGGCTCTCGAAAACTTCAAGGGCGAGATAGAGTATCGTCAAGGCGAAGACGACTTCATGCATTTCATCTGGAGCTTTGGTCCGCTCATCCTCATCGTACTCTTCTGGATATTCTTAATGCGAAGAATGAGTGGAGGAAGCGATGGCGGCGGACCGATGGGCATCTTCAATGTGGGCAAGAGCCGTGCCAAGCTCTTCGAGAAGAACGACGACAACAAGGTGACTTTCGCTGATGTGGCTGGTCAGGAAGGCGCAAAACTCGAGGTGCAGGAAATCGTGGAGTTCCTCAAGAACCCCAAACGCTATACCGACCTCGGCGGCAAGATTCCCAAAGGTGCCCTGCTTGTAGGACCTCCAGGAACTGGTAAGACGCTCCTCGCAAAAGCCGTTGCTGGCGAGGCCGACGTGCCCTTCTTCAGTATGTCTGGCAGCGACTTCGTGGAGATGTTTGTGGGCGTTGGCGCAAGCCGAGTTCGCGACCTCTTCCGCCAAGCAAAGGAGAAGGCTCCTTGCATCATTTTCATCGATGAAATCGACGCAGTTGGTCGTGCCAGAAGTCGTGGCGCTCAGATAGGAGCGAACGACGAGAGAGAGAGCACGCTCAACCAGCTTCTCACCGAAATGGACGGCTTCGGCACCAATAGCGGCGTCATCATTATGGCTGCCACCAACCGAGCCGACATCCTCGACAAAGCCCTCCTTCGTGCTGGTCGCTTCGACCGTCAGATTCATGTCGAGCTTCCTGATGTGAGCGAACGCAAGGCCATCTTCCAAGTCCACCTCAAGCCCATCAAGACTGACGCTTCGCTCGACATCGATTTCCTTGCTCGTCAGACACCTGGATTCAGTGGAGCAGACATCGCCAACGTATGCAACGAGGCGGCTCTCATTGCTGCTCGAAACGGAAAGAAGGCTGTCGATAAGGACGACTTCCTGGCTGCCGTTGACCGTATTATTGGCGGACTGGAGAAGAAGAACAAAGTGATGACGGCCGAGGAAAAGCGTACCATCGCCCTTCACGAAGCAGGCCACGCCACAATCAGCTGGTTGCTGCAGTACGCCAATCCGCTCGTCAAAGTCACCATCGTGCCTCGTGGCCGTGCTCTTGGAGCCGCTTGGTATCTGCCCGAAGAACGCCAGATTACCACTCGCGAACAGATGCTCGACGAGATGTGTGCCACGCTTGGAGGTCGTGCGGCTGAGGAACTCTTCTGCGGACAAATCAGCAGCGGAGCGATGAACGACTTGGAGCGCGTCACCAAGCAGGCTTACAGCATGATAACCTACATGGGAATGAGCGACAAACTGCCCAATCTCTGCTACTACGACAATCAGGAGTACGGCTTCCAACGCCCCTATTCCGAGGCAACGGCTCAACTCATCGATGAGGAGACAAAGGCAATGATAGCAGAGCAATATGCCAGGGCAAAGGACATCCTCAGCAAGAATGCCGAAGGTCACGCTGCCCTTGCTCAGCTGCTTGTAGAGCGAGAAGTCATCTTTGCAGAAGACGTAGAACGCATCTTCGGCCCTCGTCCTTGGGCCAGCCGAACAGATGAGTTGCTCGAGGCAGAGACTCCAGTCGAAGAGAAATCCGACCAACCGGAAACAGATAATACTAACCAATAAAAATCTTTGCCCCAATAACTCCCCCTAAAGGGGGTTGGGGGGTCCATTATGAAAAATCTCATCATTCGCACCCTTACTGGTGCAGTTTACGTACTGCTGCTTGTCGGCTGTACCGTCTATAGTCCGGTCAGTGCCTTCTTCTTCTTTGCCATTGCTGCGGCAGGCACTTTGTGGGAATTCGGCACACTGATGAACACCTACAACGGAGCCAGCCTGCCTCGTCCCATCAATGCGATGGCTGGACTGGTGCTCGTGGCTGCCGTTTGGCTCAGTGCCATTGCAAGTCCGCAAACACCAAAGATGTTCGCCCTCTACGGACTTCTGCTGCTCTACATCATTATCAGCGAACTCTATCGAAAGGCCGAGAATCCCTTGAAGAACTGGGCACTCTGCTTCGCTTCGCAAATCTACATAGCAGTTCCCTTTGCCCTGTTGCCCCTGCTCAGCATCGTCTATGATGCCGGCTCGAACACCTTCGCCTACAACTGGATCTACCCCATCGCCCTCTTCATCTTCCTTTGGGTGAACGACACCTTCGCCTACCTTTGCGGATGCTCGTTGCAGAAGTACATTCCCGCAAAACTCTTCCCACGCATCTCGCCAAAGAAATCGTGGATAGGAAGCATTGGAGGTGGACTCTTCACCCTGCTGGCAGCCGTCCTCATCTGGCTCTGGCAACCTGAGACAATGCCACTCTGGCGATGGATAGGTTTTGCCCTCACAGTCGTTGTCTTCGGCACTTGGGGCGACCTCGTAGAGAGCCTCATCAAGCGTCAGCTCGGCATCAAGGACAGCGGCCACATCCTGCCAGGTCACGGAGGACTGCTCGACCGCTTCGACAGCGCCCTGCTCGTCATCCCAGCCTCAGTCATTTATTTCATATTGACATAGAATTGGGCACAAATTTGCTCAAAAGAGGAAAAAACTTTAAACTTTAAACCTTAAACTTTAAACTTTTTTGTACCTTTGCCCCGCAATTAGCGAATTGCTGCTGCCCAGATGGTGGAATTGGTAGACACGAGGGACTTAAAATCCCTTGGCCAGTGATGGCCGTACGGGTTCGATTCCCGTTCCGGGCACAAGAAGAAAGCCCCTTGACCGCAAAGTCAGGGGGCTTATTCTTTTTTGTGATTATTTCACTTGTTTTACTTTATATCCTGCGTCGCGAAGCATTTGGACAACGCCGCTCGAACCAACCAGATGTCCTGCCCCGAAGACGAACATTGTGGGATATTCCTTCATCGCCTCCTTTATCTTGGGTAGCCACTTCTCGTTGCGCGCCTTGAGCAGTTGCGGACTCTTCTCGATAAATTCCGTCTCGTCACAATACTTCGTAAAGCCCTCGTAGTCGCTTGCACCCCAATATTCCTTGCATTTCTCGAAGAAACGCTTCTGCTCGACGGCCCTCTGCTTGCGCTCTTCGTAGGTGTTCAGGATATTCACGAGCGTATCCACCTGAGCAGGGATATTCTGCGTCAAAGTCTCGCGCATCTTTGCCAAGCTGTCCTGCTGCACCTGGTCGAGCTGTCCGATAGCCATATTGCGCTCCTTAGCCCTTTCTATGCAGGCCTTGTCAATGATAGTGCCCGAGAATGACGCAAAGGAGGTGCCGATGAGCAGGTCGATGGTAGTAGAAAAGTTGAAAGGCATTAAGCGCTTTCCTTGCTCAATGTTTATTCCCGCAGTCATGTAGAATATCTCGTCCGTCATTTTAGCCTTCGCCTCCTCGTCCGTCGTCCGCGCCAGCATCATCTCCTTGAATTCCTTTGCCAGAACGGTTTTCAGCAGTTCCAACTGTTCAGGGGAGAGGACGTCGTAGATCGTCGTGCTGTCAGGGAACATCAAAGCCTCTTGTCCGCTGTTAATAAACTCGCTTACCTTCTGCTGGTCGGAAAGATCCATCTCGGCAAAGAGTTGCTGGCATTCTGCCTCCGCTTTCAGGTAAGAAGGAATGCTGTCCAGCAGACTACCCGGGAGCGTATGAATCGTGCCGAACAAGTAGGAAGGCTTCTTCAACCCATTCCCGCTAACGCGAAAAAGGAACTGCGCATCGACGGAAACAGAAGTCAAAGCAAACACAACCAACAGGAATAATATCTTTCTCATTTTATCTGGTTTAGTCAAAATTGTCTGCAAAGGTACGAATTAATTACTCAAAATGCAAAATAACTAAATTCAAAATTGCTCTTTTTGTTCGAAACGAAGAAAAATCAAAAACACTCATCACTCGTCACCAAGGACACCTAATCCGCTGAAACACAACAAAATATATGGGTGATGAGTTGGTGATGAGTCGTCAGGCACTCATCACCCCGTTATAAGATTAATAATCAGATGGTTAGAGGCAAAAGATGATGAGTGACGAGTGTTTTGCAAAACGCCCCACAGTTAAAATCAAAACGTAGCACGTGAAGTTGGGCAATTGCCCACGACCCACGTTAAGTTTGCCTACGACCTTAAGGTAACTCCCAAACGACACTCGTTAAGTTTTAGCTCGACGCAAGTCAAGTTTGCAAAACAAAAGCCCCTCCGCTGGCTAGCAGAAGGGCTGTGTATGGCAAAAGAGAGAGGGGGATTATTCCTCCAGCAAGGCTGTGGAGAGGTAGCGCTCGCCTGTGTCGGGCAGGAGGACTACGACGTTCTTGCCGGCAAACTCGGGACGCTGAGCAACGACTGAGGCTGCATAAGCGGCTGCTCCAGAGGAAATGCCCACGAAGATGCCCTCTTCCTTGGCAATGGCACGAGATGTGGCAAAGGCGTCTTCGTTGCTGACGGGCAGAATCTCGTCGATAACCTCGCCGTTGAAGTTCTTAGGAACAAAGCCTGCTCCGATGCCCTGAATCTTGTGTGCGCCTGAAGGCTGACCAGAAAGGACTGCGCTGGAAGCGGGTTCTACGGCTACGACATAGACATTGGGATTGTGTGCCTTGAGTGCCTGAGCAACGCCGCTAACGGTTCCGCCAGTACCCACGCCAGCCACAAAGACGTCGACCTTGCCGTCCGTATCAGTCCAAACCTCTTCGCCCGTCGTCTTCACATGGATAGCTGGGTTGGAGGGATTCTCGAACTGCTGCAGAATGACGGCTCCGGGAGTGCTGTCGCGCAGCTCCTCAGCCTTGCGAATGGCGCCCTTCATGCCCTCGCTGCCAGGCGTCAGGACGATTTCCGTGCCGTATGCCTGAGCAAGTTTGCGGCGCTCTATGCTCATCGTCTCGGGCATGGTCAGGATGACTTTGTAGCCACGAACTGCACCTACGAGCGAGAGACCTACGCCAGTATTGCCGCTGGTCGGCTCGATGATGGTGCCGCCTGGCTTGAGGATGCCTTTCTCTTCGGCATCGAGTATCATACTGAGGGCAATGCGGTCCTTCACGCTGCCACCTGGATTGAAGAACTCTACCTTAGCGATGACGTTCGCCTTTAGGTTGCGGTTGGCAGCAAAAGTGCTGAGCTGCACCAACGGGGTACGACCAATGAGGTCGGTGATTTTCTTGTAGATAGCCATAATATTTATTTTTGATGTGATTATTTGCTTGTAATTCCCCCTAAAGGGGTCCTATATATTAACGCATTTTGCGTTTATTTTATTGCCTCGAACGCTTGGTCGAGGTCGTCGATGATGTCGTCGATGTGCTCCACACCAATGCTCAGACGGACTGTTCCAGGAGTGATGTGCTGCTCGGCAAGTTCCTCTGGAGAGAGCTGCGAATGGGTGGTTGTGGCAGGGTGAATGACGAGGCTCTTCACGTCGGCAACGTTGGCCAGCAGAGTGAAGATTTTCAGGGCATCGATGAACTGCCAAGCGGCTTTCTCGCCCCCCTTGACCTCGAAGGTGAAGATGCTGGCAGCGCCGTTAGGGAAGTAGCTCAGATAGAGCTCGTGGTCGGGGTGAGAGGCGATGGCAGGATGGTTCACTTTCTCCACCAAAGGATGCTTGGAGAGGTAATCGACAACCTTCAGAGCATTCTCTGTGTGACGCTGGATGCGCAAAGGCAACGACTCGACGCCCTGCAGCAGGGCCCAGGCATTGAAGGGCGAAATGGCCGCGCCTGTGTCGCGAAGAATGACGGCACGAATCCTTGTCACAAAAGCAGCCGGACCTGCGACGTCGGCAAAGACTGCACCATGATAGCTGGGATCGGGCTTGGCGATGCTGGGGTAACGGTCGGCGTTGGCCTTCCAGTCGAACTTTCCGCCGTCAACAATCACGCCACCCAGGCTGGTTCCGTGTCCGCCGATGAACTTCGTGGCAGAGTGTACGACGACGTCTGCGCCGTGCTCCAAAGGCCGAATCAACAGCGGAGCGAAGGTGTTATCTACGATAAAGACGATGCCGTGCTTGTGTGCCACCTCGGCCACACCTTCTATGTTCAGGACATCGCTATTGGGGTTGCCAAGAGTCTCGGCATAGATGACTTTCGTGTTGGGACGAATGGCTGCCTCGACGGCTGCGAGATCGTTAATTTTTACGATGGAATGGGCAATTCCTGACGTTGCAAGGGTGTGAGTGATGAGGTTGTAAGAGCCTCCGTAAAGGTTGTCGGCTGCCACAATATGGTCGCCTGCCTGAAGGATATTCTGCAGGGAATAGGTGATGGCTGCGGCTCCGGAAGCAACTGCCAGACCTGCCACACCACCTTCCAGGGCAGCGACTCTGTCCTCGAGCACGCCTTGAGTGGAGTTCGTCAGGCGTCCGTAGATATTGCCTGCATCGCGCAGTCCAAAGCGGTCTGCGGCATGCTGAGCGTTATGAAAAACATAGCTTGCGGTCTGATATATGGGAACTGCACAAGAATCTGTTGTAGGGTCTGCAACTTGTCCTGCATGGACGGCGAGGGTCTCGATGTGTAATTTCTGTGTACTCATAATTTTATCAACGATTTAACGATTTACTATTTCTTACCTTTTTATATATAGCGTCATCTGATTCTTCACTCTTCACTTTTCACTTGTTTTGACGGTGCAAAGTTACGGCAACATGAAATATTCTCCAAGAAGAATTGATAATTTAGAATTATTTACTATCTTTGCACCATCAAAGAGATATATTTACCTAAAAAGCGTAACAAAATAGCATTCCAGCAGGAATAAAATTCTTTCAGCAATATGACGAACCAACTCGACGAAACAGATTTGAAGATTTTGAGTCTTCTTCAGGACGATTCTCGCCTGACTAACAAGCAGTTAGCTGCGAAGATTCACCTCTCTCCCACCCCCACTTTCGAGCGTGTAAAGCGTCTTGAACGCGAAGGTTACATCAAAAAATACATGGCGGTACTGGATGCAGAAAAGATAAATCGCGGCTTTTGTGCCTTCTGCAACTTGAGGATGAAACAGCACTCCTACAACAACTCACAACGCATCATGGAAGCCGTGCAGCGGATACCCGAGATTGTGGAGTGCTACAACATTAGCGGAGATTACGACTTCATGCTCAAAATCTTCGTTTCCGACATGAAAGCCTATCAGGAATTCGTGCTCAGAATACTTGGCGACCTCGATTGCATCGGCTCGCTCAACTCGTTCTTCGTGCTCGGCGAAGTCAAGAACGCACACCAATTGCCGTTGCAACCTACATAACGCGTACTATTGGCAAAACGCTATAGGTTAGATTTTAGTTTATGCCGCTTGTGCTTTTTCAAATAGTGCAGGAGGTCTAATGGGCGGTCACTCTGGATGACGGCACCGCCTCTATCCAATATCCAGCCCCAGCTTTCGTCAGGTTCACCCAGTTCCACTGCCCGGTCATCATCGTGGCCATCACAAAGGCTGGCCCAAATACTGTTGAGCCATATCTTGATACCGGCATCACGTATCTTTTGAAGCAAACGACCTACATTTTCGTCGTATTTGCTGATGCAACACTCTATGGCGACCGGATGGATGCTGATGAACTCGTCGAGAACATTCTCAGCATTCTTGTCGTTCAGGTTCACGATGGGCATATAGATGACTTTGTCAAGTATCGCGCCGTTCTCGCGCTTTACTTTGTCGATAGAATTGCTCGACTTGATGATGACTTGGTTTGTGGTGCCCGTTTTCTCCATCAGTTCATACACTTGTTGGAAGTAGTCGTAACCCTTGTCTATATTGATGAGGATTTTCCCTTTGCAAAGGACGAGGACTTCTTCGAGTGTAGGGATGTGGTTGCGAGTGATGGATGCGTTGTGCTGGGGACGAAGTCGCAGTTTCTGTATCTCGTCGTAGGTCAAGTCGGCTACCTTGCCTTTCCCATTGGTACAGCGGTCTACTGTTGGGTCGTGCATCAAAATGAGTTTGCCGTCTTTGGTGCGTCGCACATCAATCTCAATCATATCAATACCCATATCGATGCAGCTTTGGAAGGCTGGAATGGAGTTTTCGGGGTGGTTGCGCCAGTCGCCTCGATGTGCTACTACGGTGACATACTTGGGATTGCGGAACAGGTTGTCACGCAGTTTTTCTGATTTGTCCTTCGCCAGGACGTTTAAGGACAAGATGGTCAGAATGACCAGGAGAAAAGACTTTTTCATGGATTATTCTATTTACGAATCTTTACTTCGCCGTTCGTGGCCTGCTTAAGGGTGAGAGGAACGTAAACCATATTATAAATGTAGGGTTCCTCTTCGTAGAAGAAAGCGATACGGCCATCCTTCTGCAGGCACATTGTGGAGTAGGCGGAACGTTTGTCGGTGACTTGCAAACCCAGTTTCCAACCTTCGGCAAACTCGCGAGAAGTATAGTTCTTACTTCCCTCGAGAACCTTATAGAAAATGGTCACATCGGCTCGCGTATCGGCTTTCGGCAGGCTTTGGAGAGCAACATAACAAGGTTTGCCGTTCTCGACAAGTTTACCTTTCACAATGAGAATCTCGCCATTGCAACTGTTGGCTCCCACCTTAATGCCAGTCGCCACATCATGACTGTTGACGGGCTTGTCCCAAACTCCTTCCGTAACACTTCCTTCAGCAAAGGTCCAGATGTTGAAAGTGCGGCCATACCACTTTCTGCCACTCAAGACAATCTGTCCTGAAGGCAGTTCCTCCACCTTTGGCTCATCGCTATCCGGAGCCGCTTGGAACGCAGGATTACCTCCCAACAACTGCCAGTTCATGCCCATATCATCGCTATAAACCACATAAGCACCCTTCAGTCCTGTGCCTCGCACCAGCAAGGCGGCATAAAGACGATAGAATTGGTCTACCTTCGTCACTCGGCTCTGCAAGATTTTACCGCTGCCAAAGAAGCCTGCCCAAGCAAAAACACCCATTCCATCGTCATTTTCGGTCGTCTGAAAGAGAGCGCCCTTCTTGCCCCAGAATTGAGTGGTAATGTTTTCTGGAACACTCCAAGTATGTCCGCCATCTGTGGTAATCTGCCTTGCAATGAAGGGGCGATGCGTGGCTGTGCCATAGGAATAGATGCACTTCCCGCTGACTGTAATGAGCACACCCCTGCCACTTTCGCGGTCCAAACAGAGTGCCGGATCACCGAAGCCTACACCGAAAACATTCTCATTTCCTCCTATTCCATCGGCAATTTTGACCTCTTTCGACCACTTCTTGCCGTTGTTCTTCGAGATGCGCATCACCTGATCAACCTCTCCGAAACCAATATCTGTGCCACAAACGCGATAATCATAGATGGCAACCAACTCGCCTTTTTTGTTTTTGGCAATAGCTGGGATGCGATAAACATCGCGAGTACTGTCGTTGCTGTATGCCAGAACCTGGACGCCATCAATCGGTTTGCTCTGAGCAAACATATTCATTGGCATCAAGAGAAGCAGAATGAGCAGTTTCGCACAACAATCTTTGTCGCAACCCTCGCAACAACTGCACTTATTGTCACTATGCAGATAACGGTACAGAACGAAGCCAGCGACCACTATCACGATGGCGAGGAGGATGATGCTTTGTGTATTCATAGCTATAGAAGGGAAATGATTTGGTAAGTAAAGAATGCTGCGAACCAAGCAATCAGACATTGTCCAACCATGATGAACAGCATCCATTTGGTACCGAGTTCGCGTCGAACCGTTGCCATAGTTGCCATGCAAGGTGTGTAGAGCAGGCAAAAGACGAGCAGAGTATAGGCCACGCCTGGCGTAAAGACACTGGAAATCGCCACTCCTGCAAAGAGAGTGCTGAGTGTGCTCACAACAACCTCCTTCGCCAAAAGACCGCTGACAAGCGAAGTCACCACCCTCCAATCGCCACAACCAAACGGCTCGAAGATGGGAGCAGCAAGGCTCGAAATCTGTGCCAACATGCTTCTGGAAGCCTCTTCTGCAGGCACCATTTGAAGGTGGAAGTCAAACGTTTGCAAGAGCCAAATGACGATACTGGCGAGGAAGATAACAGTGAAGGCTCGGTTGAGGAAGTCCTTCGCCTTGCCCCACAACAAATGCCAGACATTCATAGCTACCGGCATTCGATAGTTAGGCAGTTCCATGACAAAAGGAACCGCTTCACCTCGGAACAAAATCCGTTTCAAAATGAGCGCTACAACTATGCCTGTCAGGATGCCAAGCACATAGAGCGACATCATTACCCAAGCCGCATGCCTCGGGAAGAAAGTCGCCGCAAAGAAGGCATAAATAGGAATCTTGGCGGTGCAGGACATGAAAGGTGTCAGCAAGATAGTGAGTCGACGGTCACGTTCGCTGGGAAGAGTTCGGCTTGCCATAATTCCTGGAACCGAGCAACCGAAGCCTATCAGCAAAGGCACAATGCTTCGTCCGGAAAGTCCCAAGCCTCTCAGCAGTCGGTCCATCACGAAAGCGATGCGAGCCATATAGCCTGTGTCCTCGAGCATACTGAGGAAGAAGAACAGGCAAACGATGAGTGGCAGGAAGACGAGCACAGTTCCGACGCCAGAATAAATGCCGTCGATGATGAGCGAATGGATGGGTGGAGCGATGTTCCATTGTGTTAGAAGCTCGTCGGAAAAGGCCGTAAAGCGGTCAATTCCCACTTGGAAGAGGTCTTGCAGCCACGCTCCTATCGTATTGAAAGTCAGATAGAAAACTGCAGCCATAATGAGCAGGAAGGCCGGAATGGCAGTATGGCGACCAGTCAGGACTTTGTCTATACGGATGCTTCGCCTTTGCTCGTTGCTTTCTTCAGGTCGGACAACGGTTTGATTGCTTACCTGAAGAATGAAACGGAACCGCATATCGGCAAGGGCGGCACAGCGGTCGAGGCCTCTCTCCTCCTCCATTTGGCAGATGATATGCTCGATGGTTTCCTGCTCATTTTGCGTCAAATTGAGTGCTGAAGCCACGAGTTTGTCGCCTTCTATCAGCTTGCTTGCGGCAAAACGAACAGGAATGTCGGCAGCCTGAGCATGGTCCTCGATGAAATGCATAATGGCATGAAGGCAACGATGCACAACTCCGCCGTGTTCCGTAGGACTGCAGAAGTCCTGTCGAGCCGGCCCTTCATTGTATCGAGCCACATGAATGGCGTGACTCACAACCTCGTCCACACCCTCATTTTTCATGGCACTAATGGGGATGACGGGAATGCCGAGCATCCTCTCCATTCGGTTGATTCGGACAGTTCCGCCGTTGCTCCTCACCTCGTCCATCATATTGAGAGCCAGCACCATAGGTATGCCCAGCTCCATCAACTGCATGGTCAGGTAGAGGTTGCGTTCTATGTTGGTGGCATCGACAATGTTGATGATGCCGCTTGGATGGTTTTCGAGGATGAAACGACGGCTTATGACCTCTTCGCTCGTATAAGGACTGAGGCTGTAGATGCCAGGAAGGTCGGTAACGGTGGCTTCCGGATGGCCCTTGATGATGCCGTCCTTGCGGTCAATCGTCACGCCAGGAAAGTTGCCGACATGTTGTTTGCTGCCCGTCAACTGGTTGAAAAGCGTGGTCTTTCCGCAGTTCTGATTGCCGACGAGAGCAAAGGTGAGCGGGCCCTTTTTTGCCGATGAAATGGGATGAAATGCGTCTTCTTCGTGATAACGACCTTCCTCACCAAAGCCTGGATGCTCTAATGCAACGCAACTTCCGACCCCATCCAAACCTTCCCGAGGGAAGGCTTTATTCTCTCCCCCTCGGGGGAGTTGGAGGGGGGCTGTGGGTTCTATTACAATCTGCTCGGCATCAGCGAGTCGCAAAGTCAGTTCGTAGCCGTGAACTCTCAGTTCCATCGGGTCGCCAAGAGGAGCGTACTTCTGCAACGTAACCTGAGTCCCAGGTATCATACCCATATCGAGGAAATGTTGACGCAAAGCCCCTTCACCACCCACTTTGAGGATGGTTGCCGACTGACCTTTATTGAGTTCTCTGAGTGTCATAGTTCTTCCTTTTCGAACCTTTTGCTCTGCAAAGTTACAAAAAAAGAGGCACATAGCAAACAGCTACATGCCTCGATTGGATAAAAATACCTAAATTTGATGAGAAGCCGAGAACTTCTTTTCAACATCGGCAGTTAAGTTGGTAAACTTAACACGTTAAAATGCCAAACGTAACACGTTAAGTTTGCAATCGTAACACGTTAAGTTTTCGATTTAACCACGTTAACTTTGCCAACGACCTTAAGGTCTATTCCTCAGCCACCTCAGGTTCCTCTGGTTTTTCCTCTTTTTTCTTTGCCAAATACTCTGGCAGAGCCATTCCGGCTTGCTCGAAAAGTTCGGACAGAGGTGGTACGCTCTTCATCAATCCAGCAAGGAAATTGGCCGTACTCGTCTTGCCGTCGCCAGTTCCGCCACCATTGTCCCAAACCGTTACCTTGTCGATGTTGATGCCCTTTATGGCTTCGACCTGAGTCTTCACCAAGTCTGGGAGTTTCTCCAAAAGCAGCAAGGTGTAAGCCTTTGTTGCGTCGCCTCCAGCAGCCTGAATCATCTTGTCGTAACCCTCGGCCTGCTTGGTCAGGATTTGGAACAAACCCTTAGCCTCAGCCTCCATCTTTGCGAAGATGGCATCAGCCTCACCTTTCGCATTGACGCGCTTTTGCTCAGCCTCAGCCTCGGCAGCAATAACGAGTCGTTTCTTCTCTATTTCCTGAGCCACAATGACGTTAGCCTGCTGACTTGCACGCTCTCTGTCGGCTCTGGCATTCTCGGCTTTCTGCTCAGCTGCATAGGCCTCTTCGAGAGCCTGAGCACTTGCAACCTTCTCTGCAGCAACGGCTTTGCGCTGAGCCTCTGCCTCTCGTTCACGACGAACGGCATCCGAATTGGCAATCGCAATCTTGGCCTCGTTCTCACCCTTCACAGCCTCGGCATTGGCTTCGGCAGTCCTGATACGAGTTTCTCTCACGGCCTCAGCCTTACCAATCTCACCATTTCGCTCCTGTTCAGCAACTCGAACTTTCGCTTCATTGATGGCCTTTGCCGCAGCCTCCTGTCCGAGAGCCTCGATGTAGCCGCTCTCGTCCTTGATATCAGTTACGTTCACATTGATGAGACGCAAGCCAATCTTCTTCAGTTCGACTTCGACATTGGCCGTGATAGCCTCGAGGAACTTGTCGCGGTCAGAGTTCAACTCCTCGATACTCATTGTTGCGATAACCAGACGAAGCTGGCCAAAGAGGATGTCTCGAGCAAGTTCCTGAATCTGTTGAGGAGTCTGTCCGAGCAAACGCTCTGCAGCAGCCAACATACTTTCCGGCTCTGTGCTGATACCTACGGTAAAGCGGCAAGGCACATCAACTCGGATGTTCTGCCTGGAAAGGGCATTCGTCAGGTTCGCATCAATACCGATTGGGGTAAGAGAAAGGTAGGCGTAATCCTCGATGATAGGCCATACAAAGGCACCTCCGCCATGAACACATTTGGCACTTTTGCTGTTGCCACGATTGCCATAAATAACCAGAATCTTATCGCTAGGACAGCGACGATAGCGGTTAACAATGGCCATGAAGAGAAAGACGAGTACTACGACTCCAATCACAATAAGATAGAACGGTTCCATGTTTTGTATGTAGTTTAATGTTTTGAGTTTCAAGTTATAGTTTTTCCACAATCAAAAGGACTTTATCGATGACCTTTGTCACTCGAACCTTAGTGCCGCTTGGAATGGCCTCGCCTTCTGTCTGAGCAGGAAGTTCCTGTACTGAGCCGTGGAAACTTATCTGCACTTTGCCGCTACCACTTCTGTTGGCTGGGATGCGGATATAGACTTCGCACACTTGGCCCACACTCTCTTCTATTCGATAAGAGCCGTTGCCCTCCAACTTCATCAGTTGCTTATACATTATAATAAAGGCTGCTACCATAATGCAACCACACAGAATTGCAGCCAAAGCAAGCAGGAAGCGATTGGGAATAACGCTATTCAGGCAAACGCCGCCCCAACCTACACCAAGCAGGAAGTTGACTGTGTTGCGAATCGTAAAGAGTTGTATGGCTCCGCCTGTGTCCATCGTATCTCCGTTACCGTCGCCAAGGTCGGCTCCACCTGTATCGAGGTCGCCAACATCGCCACCAGCATCGGTATCGCCAAGACCGATGAGCGTTAATGTCATCTGAATAACAAAAATGATGGAGACAGCTATGGCTATCGTCCAATAGGCGCGCATATAAGGAGGCAACGCCTGAAACCAGTCAAGAAATGTAGTCATCATAGTTCACACAATTAGTTTTCTAAGTACAAAGTTAAGAATTTTCCGCTTAATAGACAACGAAAACTTGCTTTATATCGCGCTTTTCGCTACTTTTGCAAACAACATTTATCAAAAGACATCTATGAACAAGGAGGGGAACCATCTGTTGAGCCTGTTTAGCTATTGCCCGAAGTGTGGAGCGAAGGCTTTCGTCGAAGATACTGAGAAAAGCAAACGATGCGAAGCTTGCGGCTTTGTGTATTTCATGAACCCAAGTGCCTCAACAGTTGCCGTTATTGTTGATGAGCAGAATCGACTAATGGCAGTTCGTCGAAGTAAAGAGCCTGCAAAGGGAACGCTCGACCTTCCTGGAGGCTTTTGCGATTGCTATGAGACAGGCGAAGAAGGTGTTCGAAGAGAGGTCTTGGAAGAGACTGGCCTCAAAGTTATCGAAACTCGCTACCTCTTCTCGCTGCCTAATATGTATAGGTATAGTGGCCTCGACATTCCAACTCTCGACCTCTTCTTCCTTTGCAAAGTAGCTGAAACTGCTGGAGCAAAAGCTATGGATGATGCAGTTGAAATACTTTGGTTGCCTTGGGAAGAGGTCAAACCAGAAGACTTTGGCTTGAAGTCCATCAGTCTTGGTGTTGCTCGACTGCTTGAATTGCAGGCTGCTTCTCAGGCCATCGGCCACTAAGCCACGGAACTCTTTCAATATAAGGCACAAGCCAAGCACATAGACAAAAGATGACAGGAATGAGGATGAGCACATCATCAACTCTTCCGTAGATGCTTCTGCCAAAGGAAAGATGCGTGAACTTGTAGAAGTAGAGCATCGGATAGTGCGAAATGAAGAAGACCATACTGTGCTCTCCAATGAAGCAAAGCAAAGGAATTCGAGGCACTTGAAGCGTCAAAAGCACTCCTGCAAGACCGCAAAGAATCAAAGTCGCGTTGATAACTGCCATCAAAGCGTTACCTGTAAAGAGGTTCTGGCTCATATTGTAAGTGCCTGGAACCGCTAGTCCCAAGACCACAAAAGCAGCTACCATCACCCACGAAGCAGCCATAACTTGCTGATTCGAGAACCTCTGCATCACCCATCGCCACAGTCTTCCAAGATAAAAGAAGTAGCAAGCAATAAAGACATTGCCGAGACTCATCGGCACATTATTGCCCGTCTTGTATGCCCAAAAACTGAGTGCTGGGAAGAGAATCGTGAGCCAACAAAGATACTTCACTTTGTCGATGTATCGAACCATCATATAGACGGTGAAGAACGAAAAGAGAAACCAGATTGGAGAGTTGCCGTAGAAGCCACTCTTCATCCAGATATGGCTCCATTCCAGCGGTTCGACGAACTTCTTGTAACGGTCAACAAGAGGGAAATAGAAACTGAAATAGACGATGGCTCCAATGATGCCGCTCATCAGATAAGGCACCAAAAGTCGCTTGCTTCTGTCCTTCAAATAGTCGAGGTCCGAGCCTTTCGAAGTCCCCTTATTAAAGTAGCCGGCCTTGAAGAAGAAGAAACTCATGAAAAAGAAGCTCCAACGCATCACTTCGAGCCACCAGTCCTGCTTGTCCTGACCGCAGAAGGCCATGATATGCAGCGTTACCATTCTGATGATGCAAATGCCGCAAAGGATGTCGAAGGCGTGATTTCTCTGTTTCATAAGGCTTCTGGAAAGACGAGTTCTTCAGGTCGATGGCTGACTTTCATTTCATCAGGAATGTCCTTTCGAACTTGTCCGTAATGGTTGTTCAGGTATAGCAAGAGGTCTCTTGGAGCGCTAACTTGAAGCGGACCAAGTGTTACGGTTTGAGCCTGCTCTATGTCTTCGATAGGAACTCGCTCGCTCTTAGTTATGATGTTCTTGCAAAGAGGCAGGTTCTTATCGTTGAAAAACGTCTGCGCCCTATACATTATATTATATATGGAACGTTTGCTGAGGATTGTGATGAGCAGTCTTGTGAAGAAACACGGCAGCCAGCCCCGCTTTCTAGGCTCAGGAATGTCACACTTTCCACAATGTTTCCATTGCCAAATCTCTGTGGCAATAAAGAGTCCGTTGAAGAAGAAAACGACTTTATGCTGCAGTTTTTCGAGCCACTTTTGCTTGGGAATCTTGTCGAAGGGAAAGATGTCGACATAGATGCCTTGATGCATCTTGATATGCTTGAAAGTGGATTCCGAGAAGCGCGAACCATTCATCCTGACCTTCATGAAGTAGAAAGGTGTATGAGGCTCTGTGTCAGGAGTTTGCAGGAAGAATTTGTCGCCCAGTTCCTCTTGAGCAATCTTGGAAAAACGCTCATAGTCAGGTCGCATCATACCCACATCCACATCATCGTCCCAAGGCAGAATCTTTTGCCAGAAGTACGCGCCAATAGCCGTTCCACCCGTCACAAAGTAACGGATTCCATGCTTCTTGCAAATGCGATCCACCTCGCTTAGAGTGGCATAGAGCGCTTCCTGAAGCTTTTGAAGTTCCTCTTCCTTGTAGTTCATAAGGCAATTAAAGCCGCCCCTTTAGGGGGAGGTTTGGAGGGGTCCTACTTTCTTTGTTCCCAGAGAATTCATATATTCCATATCGCCAGCCCCTTCCCAAGTATCAGTCTTGGCACTAAGATTGTCGATGTGACTCACGACGATGGCCTCCTGAGTGCAAGGAACGACGGGACTTCCGAACTCTCGGACTCCATGATGAGCCAAGACACAATGCACGATTCGCTTCGTCTCTTCCTTGTCGAAACCCTTGCTTTCGAGGATATTCTGCAGCCAATGTGCACCAATGTAAATGTGTCCGAGCAGATACATATCTGGCTGACTTTCACCTTGTTTGCTATATTCATAGAGCTTGCCGCAATCGTGGAAGAGAATCGCAAGTATGCAATGTTCCACTTTCACTTGATAAGGCAGGCAAGGATAGAGTCCGTCGAGCATCTTCAACATTTGGTGAGTATGGTTCAAGAGCCCTCCAGGAAAGGCATGATGATTGCCTGTTGCAGCCGGATACTGACTGAAAGGCTCGTAGAATCGCCCTGCAAATTCCTCGATGACAGCCATCAAATTCTTGTCCGAACAATAGCTGAGAAGATGCTGAATCGTGGCATCCCAAACATCTCGACGAATTGGCCGAGGCAAGAGATTGTAGAGTTCGTGGTCGAGCAAAGGTTCTCCGCAGCATTTTAGGTCACGGAAGTCACACGATTTCTTGCCGTCATTGTCCTTAATGTTATAGAATACAACGAGTTGGCCAACCTGCGGCTCAGCCGTTGGAGGCATGTCCCAAACTGCCACATTGATGGTCTCGATGAGGTTTGCGACCTTGAGCGAGGCATAAGGCGAGCCTGTCTTTGTAGTCCCATTACTGCGACTGATAACGAGGTATTCCTTGTTGTTCATATCCTTTTTTATGTCTAATTCTTTCGCAAAGTTAAGCATTTTTCGTAACTTTGCACACAAAAGAAAGGAAAAAGACGATGGCAGACGACAATTTCTACATGAAACAGGCTTTGGCGGAGGCAAACGAGGCCTACAAGCAAGGCGAGATTCCTATTGGAGCAGTCGTGGTTTGCAGAGATAAGATTATCGCCAAAAGCCACAACCTGACTGAGCTTCTCCATGATGTAACCGCTCATGCCGAAATGCAGGCCATCACTTCTGCGGCAGAGCATCTTGGCGGCAAGTACTTGAACGACTGCACTCTTTATGTCACAGTCGAGCCTTGTGTTATGTGTGCAGGAGCTTTAGGTTGGTCGCAAATCAGCAGAATCGTCTATGGAGCCCCTGATGAAAAGCGAGGTTACTCTCGTTTCGCGCCCCAAGCCTTGCATCCTCGAACAGAGGTAACAAGTGGCATTATGGCTGACGAATGCATCGAACTGATGCAACGCTTCTTTAGGGAAAAACGATAAGGCTGTGGATAGTTGAAAAACGTAACACGTTACATGGGCAAACGTAACACGTTAAAATGCCAAACGTAACACGTTAACTTTGGAATTTAACTGTGGGTCGTTTGGAACCCATCCATTTCGAGGGGTCACTTCAGCAGTTCGAGGTAGGTCTCTATAGCTTGCTGAATTTCGCAAAAATCCACGAATTCATCGGCAGAATGGCTGCGTTTTCCATCACCTGGACCCATCTTCAAACTGGGAAAAGGCATGAGTGCTTGGTCGCTCAAAGTGGGTGAGCCGAAAGACTTGCCTCCCAGTTCTATGATGCGCTGAACAAGAGGATGGTTCTCGTCGATGCTTGAAGAACCGAGTCGAGTACTGCGAGCCTTCACTTCCGACTTGACATTTTTGCCGATTTCATCGAGAATTTCGCGGTTTGTATAGCACTCATTCGACCTCACATCAACGGTAAAAGTGCAGGTATCAGGAATGACATTATGCTGAGTTCCTGCGTTTATCATCGTCACAGTCATCTTAACAGGGCCAAGCAAAGACGATTCCTTCTCCCACTTATAATTTCTGAACCACTCAATGTCCTCGAGAGCCTTGTAGATGGCATTCTCGCCTTCGTCTCTGGCTGCATGACCGCTCTTGCCATGAGCCGTTACATCGAGCACCATCAAACCTTTCTCGGCAATGGCTGGCTGCATTCCTGTCGGCTCGCCAACTAAAGCGACATCAATCTTCGGAAGCAGAGGCAGGACATGCTCTATGCCGCACTTTCCGCTCCTTTCTTCCTCTGCACTAGCCAAGAAAACGAGGTTGTACTTTGTGTTCTCCTCTTTGAAAGCGGCAAAGACATGAAGCAGAGTGACCAGACTGGCTCCGTCGTCATTACTGCCAAGCCCGTAGATTCGACTTCCCTCTCTTGTTGCCTTGAATGGGTCGCGCTGCCAACCAGCCACGGGTTTCACGGTATCGATATGGGCATTCAAAAGCAGAGTCGGCTTTGCTGCATCGAAGTTGGGAGCAATCGACCAGAGATTATTGAAATCACGCTTCACTTCGAGCCCAAGTTCATTCTGCATATAGTCCTGAAGCAAATCAGCGGCAGCCTCTTCTTCTCCGCTGACACGAGGCACTTCTATGAGTCGACAAAGCAACTCAACTGCCCTCTCTGTCATCCTTTCTTTGTCCATTCTCGCTTAGGTTTGTGGGTACAAAGTTACGAAAAAACTCAAATAATTCTTCACTCTTCACGCTTAATTCTTAATTTATTCGTATCTTTGTGCTATCAAACCGTAAAAGTTCCATGCAAAACCCTAGCCCTCTACCCTCGCTCATCCAGAGTCAAGCCGAAAAGTATGGCAATCGAGCCGCCATGCTTTACCGCGATGATGACTCACAGTCATGGAAAGAAATATCGTGGCAAAGCTTTGCCACTACAGCCACTCGAGTCTCGGCTTCCTTGCTGGAATTGGGTGTCAAGGTGCAGGAGAACATTGCCGTCTTCTCCCAGAATATGCCAGAGTGCATGTTTGTCGATTTTGGTGCTTACGGCATTCGAGCCATCACCATCCCCTTCTATGCAACGGCTTCTGAGACTCAGGTCAAGTACATGGTCAGCGACGCCAAGATTCGCTACATCTTTGTTGGCGAGCAGTATCAATACGACACAGCCTATCGCATCCTCAAAATCGAGCAATCTATGCGAAGGCTCATCATCTTCGATCCTTCTGTGCAGAAAGATCCGCAAGACAATGTCAGCCTCTATTTCGACGAGTTCCTGGCTCTTTCCGAGGGCAAAGACCATAGCGAAGAGATTCAGAAACTAACTTCCGAATCGGACGAAGACGACCTTGCCAACATCCTCTATACCAGCGGAACTACAGGCATCAGCAAAGGTGTGATGCTCACTCACAGAATGTATAATGCCGCTTTCAGAGGTCATGTTGGGGCACTGCCGCTTTCCGACAAAGACCTCATCATGAACTTCCTGCCTTTCACGCATGTCTTCGAGCGAGGCTGGTCGTATCTCTGCCTCAAGACTGGTTGCACTCTGGCTGTCAATCGTCGACCTCAAGACATCCTTCAGAGCCTTCGCGAAGTGCATCCAACTTGTATGTGTGCTGTGCCAAGGTTTTGGGAGAAGGTCTATAGCGGAGTTCAGGAGAAGATAAACTCGTCTTCGCCCATCCAGAAACGCATGCTCGAAGATGCGCTGAGAGTCGGGAAAGAGTACAATGTCAATTATAAGATGCGAGGCCTTGTGCCGCCTCTTGCCTTGAAGATGCGCTACCTCTTCTACGAAAAGACGGTTATCGCTCTGTTGCTCAAGACTTTAGGATTGGAGCGAGGCAACTTCTTCCCAACTGCTGGAGCAGCCATTCCACCAGTCATCGAGGAGTTTGTCCGCTCTGCAGGTATCCTCATGATTACCGGCTACGGACTCACCGAGAGTACCGCCACCGTCTCTTGCGACCGCTGGAATCAGCCCATCTCGCTCGGCTCTATCGGTCGTCCTTTGGATGGCGTCAAAGTCAAGTTCGGCGAGAACAACGAAATTCTCCTCAAAGGCGACACCATCACAAAAGGCTACTACCGCAAAGCCGAGATTACGGCAATGGCTATCGACAGCGAAGGCTGGTTCCATACTGGCGATGCCGGCTACATGAAGGATGGCGAACTCTTCATGACTGAGCGCATCAAAGACCTCTTCAAGACCAGCAACGGCAAATACATTGCTCCGCAAATGCTCGAATCGAAGTTTTGTGTGGACCGCTACATCGACCAAATCGTCATTATTGCCGACGAGCACAAGTATGTCTCTGCCCTCGTCATTCCCGAGTATAAGCTCCTCGAAGACCTCGCCAAGAAGCGGCATATCGAGTTCAGTAACAGAGAAGACCTTTGCCGCAACCCACAGATAGTTCAGTTTGTCATGGACCGCATCGAGACCATCCAGCAAGACCTCGCTTCCTACGAGCAAGTCAAGCGCATCACCCTCCTGCCCGAGCCTTTCAGCATGGAAAAGGGCGAACTCACCAACACCCTCAAGGTCAAGCGCCCAGTCCTCAACGAACTCTATAAAGAAGAAATAGAAAGAATGTACGAAGAATGATAACCCAAGACCAACTCAAATCCGTCAAAGACCGCACCGAGCAGCTCCACCGCTACCTCGACATCGACAACAAAAA
>Ga0310786_10003482_pt1 | contig 22861 bp, 18 predicted proteins | sample AusTroGonzalo_MG_FD_203881 | JGI IMG/M metagenome (GOLD analysis project Ga0310786, IMG submission 203881) | Bovine rumen microbial communities from tropical cattle in Woodstock, Queensland, Australia - Gonzalo_03 (v2) (version 2) | ecosystem: Host-associated > Mammals > Digestive system >...
ATACCAAAAAGGAAATAGTAAATTCATAACAGCTATTGTATTATTAATGGCTTGCTTCACGACAATATCGTGTAGCAAGCCATTGAATTCTATTGAAACAGAAAAAGATAACGTGTATTGTCCCAACGGAGAAAAAGCCACTCTGAAAAACCTCACAGGACTTGACGGATGCTCGTGGGTACTGGTACTCGAAAACGGAAAAAAACTAGAGCCAACAAATCTAAAGAAATTCGACAACATAAAGTTGGAAGACGGCAAAGAAGTAATCGTTGAATACGAAACAAAACCTTTGGCGGCAAGTATATGCATGGTCGGCACAATTGTCGAAATCATCTGTATATCAGAAAAATAAAAAGCATAAAATTAAAATTTCAACATCTTTTTGCATTAAGATGTTAAAAAAAATGTATTGCAAGAAACGCTAAAAAAAAATATTTTTGCGTCACAAAATTTAAAAGGAAAAATGTCTATTAATTCTATTTTTTCGCCGCTAAAGCCAAAGGAGAACAAATTCTTCCCAATGATAAACGGAATTGGTGAACTTTTGGCAAAAGCTGCAAGCACACAAGCCGAACTGATAAAAAAGCCGTCATTCGAAGAAATGGAAGACGACTACAAGATTATAAAAGAATGTGAAACTCAGTCCGACTCCGAAATTGCAAAAATATACGAAGAATTAAACAAGTCTTTCATAACACCATTCGACCGTGAAGACATACATAGCCTTTGCGAAACAGTAGACGATACCCTCGATTTCATAAACTCTACCGCGAAAAGAATATTGCTGTTCCGCCCAAAGCAACTGCCAGAAATTTCGGTACGAATGACTGAAATCATCAGCGAATGCTGCAATGCCATAAATACTTCGCTGCACGAACTGAAGACAATAAACAAAAAACCAGACATAGCACTCAAGCAATGCGAACTACTGCACGACCTTGAACAGGAAGCCGACGAAATATACGAAAACTTTGTAAAGAAACTCTTTGAGGAAGAAACTGACACAAAGGAAATCATAAAGAACAAGGAAATCATACAGCACATGGAGCGCACCACCGACATGGCAAAGCACGTGGGCAAAATCATCAAGACAATAATCGTAAAATACGCATAATATGGGTTTCCTGATTACGATTATCATCTTAGCTATTATTTTCGACTTCATAAACGGATTCCACGATGCCGCCAACTCAATAGCAACTGTCGTATCAACAAGGGTCCTCTCCCCTACCCAAGCTGTAATATGGTCGGCATTCTTCAACTTCGTAGCATTTTTCATTGCAGAATACCTGTTGGGATTCAACATTGCCAACACCGTACAGAAAACTGTTGAGGAAACATCGGTAACTATGCCACTGCTCATTGCTGGCTTAGTAGCTGCAATAACATGGAGCCTTATAACATGGTGGAAGGGTATCCCATCAAGTTCTTCACACACACTCATAGGAGGACTTACCGGAGCAGCCATAGCCGCCAAAGGATGGGAAGCCGTCCATTGGTCAACAGTCGGATACATTGCTCTGTTCATAATAATAGCACCTCTCATTGGATTCGTAGCTGGCAACCTGATAACTATAATATTGTACTGGATAGCTAGAAATGCAAAACCTCACAAAGCCGACAAATGGTTCAAGCGCCTGCAACTGCTGTCGTCGGCATGCCTGAGCATAGGTCACGGACTTAACGACTCTCAGAAGGAAATTGGACTTATCGCTTGCGCAATGGCGGCTTACAAGTTGCAATATCATGGATACGATGGCCTTAGCGAATGGCTTCTTCCCGACACCATAACCAATGCCAGTACTACAGCAAATCTTACAGGGGCTCCAAGTTGGATACCAATAGCCTGTATAACTGCAATTGCTATAGGCACAATGTCGGGCGGATGGAAAATCATCAAGACTATGGGCAACCGCATTACAAAGATAACTCCAGTTGAAGGCTTCTGTTCGCAGACGGCCGGTGCAATAACACTTTTCATAACACAACATCTCGGAGTTCCAGTAAGCACAACTCACGTAATATCTGGCAGTATCATGGGCGTAGGTTCAACCAAAAGGCTCTCGGCAGTACGATGGGGCGTATCTCTCGAACTTATTGTGGCATGGATAATTACAATTCCCGTTAGCGCAGCTATAGGCATGATAACGTACTATCTGTTGTCAATATGCATGTAAGACTTGTCTGACATATTTTATGTTACACGCATAAAATATATGCCATAATAAAACAAAACGCATTTTTCTTGCAACAAAAACAAAAAATACACTACTTTTGCAGCCGATTTAGGTTTCTGTGGGATCAACAGAAAATCTTGCAAAATTCAAGTATTCTTCCCATTGTCCTAAAAAAAATAAAACTATGGCGAATTTCAGTATTTGGGAAGTTCTATTCCTGTTATGTTTTGCGATAAGCTGGCCTGTCTCAATTGCAAAATCGTTGCGCACAAAAGTTGTAATTGGCAAAAGTCCGCTCTTTATGTCACTGATTATAATAGGCTACATTTTTGGCATCATACACAAATCACTACACAGCAACGATATAGTAATATGGCTCTATGTATTCAATGCTGTTCTTGTATCATTTGATCTTATACTGTATTTCATGTATATAGGCCGAAATAGACGCGAGTTGAAGAAATAAACTTAGCAGGTGTTAAATTAGAGGAGTTGGCTTATGGATTTTTTCGGACAATTTAACTTCATAGAGGTATTCAGTTCCTTTATCGTGATGTTTGCAATCATCGACATACTTGGTTCCATACCGATATTTTTGGGTCTGAAAGAACAAGGCAAACCAATAAAGGGACTTCAGGCCTGCCTTACCGCACTTGGATTGTTTCTTATGTTCTTCTTTGCCGGAGATGCCTTACTAAAGTTATTCGGCATTGACAAGGCATCATTTGCCGTTGCTGGTTCGTTTGTACTGTTCATATTGGCGGTAGAAATGATATTAGGCCGCGAAATTATCAAAAACGAAAACATTGGAAATGGCGCCAGCATAGTCCCAGTAGCCTTCCCGCTTATTGCCGGACCAGGCGCACTTACAGCACTGCTTTCTCTTCGTGCCGAATATTCAGTCATAAACATTCTTATCGGTTTGCTACTTAACCTCATACTCGACTACTTTGTTATTATTCTACTTGACAAAGTAAAAAATCTGCTCGGAGCAAACCTAATTTTCATAATCCGCAAGTTTTTCGGCGTTATACTACTTGCAATTGCCGTAAACATGTTCGTCAACAACATATATGTAATCATAGCAAATGTACCGATCCCTGAAGGGAATTAATTAGTCGCTCCTTAAAAAACGGGCAAAATCCGCAACCATTATTTTTTCCGTATTTTTATACGTGATCCATCTGCCGTCAAATTCGGCAAAGTTTTCATGGATAATACATAATAAAAAAGTTCGAAACCTTTTTAAGATTCCGAACTCTACTAAAATTATGAAAAAAACTATTTTATCTCAAAGATCTGTCCGCTGTGAAGCAACTGGTCAACAGTCTTAATCTTGGTGGTTGCAACTGCATTGTCAACCTGCTCCTGCAACTTGGTTTCGTAGATTGCATCGTCAACGCTACGGATAACGCCGATTGCCAACGGGTAAGTCATCTTAGCAAGCAAGTAGTGGATGCTCGGATTCTTGGTTGTCATGTCGTGAACCAAGATGTCCTTTTCGGTAATGCCGTTTTCACCAATGGTAACAACCTTGAGGTCGGCACCGTCGAGTACAAGACCCTTGTTGCGTTCCTTACCGAAAATCATCGGCTTACCGTGTTCGAGCATTACTACATTGTCGTCGCGAACATCCTTACCAATAATGCTTTCGTGAATCTTATCGTTGAAGATAACGCAGTTCTGCAATAGTCTTAATCCTTGTTTTAGTGGAAGATGCACTGCGAGATGGCAGATACGTATACATGGGTTATCCTTGTGTAGTGTCTTAATCCTTGTTTTAGTGGAATTATATGCAGATTTCAATCAGAATGTCAACGAACTTTTTGCCGAAAAATACTTTCTGACAATGCAAATATAAGTATGCAAACAATTAATCAGCAAAGAAAAATATAACAAGTTTTCAACATAAACATATCATTACCCTTTTAATATTCCCTATATCTTACGAAATTAAACCTTGATACTTTTACGCCATCCTCCTCTACCGTTTCGCGCGTCGTAGTCGATGCAACGCACCTTACACCCTTGGCTTTAAGCTTATTGACAAGCGAAAACGTGAAGTTCATCTCGCCCATAAGGTGTACGGCGGAAACATCTTTCATTTCCAGTATTCTCTGCAGATATTCGTCTGCAAGATTTTCGATATAAGCCTCGTCGCCATCGGGCAAAACCTGCGGGAATGGCAAATCGACAACATTTCCGCCAGCGGCAGAAATCTGTTCGGCTGTCCAGTTTGAGGACGGATGATTGGAGAGATTTACGAACATAAAAAACTAATTATCTGAATGTAAAACATATTCTGTACTTCTTCCGTTGGATTCCTTTTTCACCAATACGCCCTTGCTAACCAAATCCTGAATGTCCCTCAATGCCGTATCGTTTGAGCACTTGTTAATTTTCGCCCATTTGCCAGTCTGAAGCTTGCCATCAAATCCGTCCCAAAGCATATTGATTATTTTAATTTGACGGCTATTGAAAACCACCTCGCTGTGTTCACTCCAGAAGACAGCCTTTTGAAGTGTGCGAGAGGTAATCCCAATCGCTTTATTTATAGCACTTTCGAGACAATCCAAGAACCACAACATCCACTCCGAAATATCCAGGCCGCCTTTCTGTGTGCGTTCCAACACATCGTAATATGCTTTCCTGTTTTCGGCAATGGTAGCCGACATACTGTAGAATCGGTTCTGAGTACCGTCGTAACGAGCCAGAAGCATATCCATAATTGTACGCCCCAAACGCCCGTTGCCGTCACCGAAAGGATGTATAGTCACAAACCACAGATGTGCTATGGCGGCTTTCAATATGCCATCAACCGAACTATTGGCAATATAATCAAGCAAAGCATCCATCATTTCCGGTACTTTTGATGAATCTGGTGCTTCATAGTGGACTTTTTCCCGTCCATAACGCCCCGAAACAACTTGCATTGGCAAGGGACTGCTGCGCCATGCACCAACGGTAATTCTTTCCAAACGCATAGGCGAAGGGAAAAGTAAAGTGTGCCATCTGAAAAGTTTTTCTTTCGTAAGCACCTCGTTACAATTCTTTATTGCATCGAGCATAACTTCAACAACACCTTCAATATACTGATTGGATGCAGGGATGCCTGCCTTGTCGAGCCCCAACTGCCAGGCCACCGATGAGCGGACATCATCGCGATTGAGCGTAATGCCCTCGATTGCCGACGACATTATGATGTCGGAGGTGATGGAATCCATAGCAGCCGTTTCCTTCACTTCAAATCCAAGTGTTCCCATTATGCCGGAAAGTTTTCCTGCACAAAACTTTACCTCCGAAAGCCTTTGCAAAACCTTCTGCGAATCCCAACTAAAATTCGGAAAATCTTTTTGTTGCCAGATGTACATATTGTCCATTTTTAATCACCGCAAATTTTGCGACAAAAATAATAATTTTTCACCGCAAATGATTATTGAATTCAAAAAACATAACGAACGGCAAGACTCATATTCAAAAATCAGATTGGATTAGGTTTCGGAATATGATATACTTATTTTAGTATGCTGAACAAAGAATCACTAGATTTCAGCAACTTCTTGTCTATCAACTTTATATTCGATAAATTAGCTCTATTGATGACACCTTCCATTTCTCGAATCTTAGTCTTATGGATGCCAGAATCTTCACTTTGGCAATACTCCTGAAAATCGGCAAGCGTCAAAATTGAAGTATTTGCAAAAAGTCCGAAACGCCTTGCCAAGGAATCCGACTTGTAAATTGTTTCGCCTAAAATATTGTATGGTTTCTCGATAAATTCTCCATTCCTTTGGATTGTACGATATGCAACAATAGAAGATTTGCATTCAATGGAGTAAAATTTATTATTGTACATAAACATTACATCCATTTCGTTGTTATTGTTAAGTTCGTTTTCGGATTTTTCGCCAAGCAACGACAAGGTGTCATTCTTTACATTCTGCGACAAAGCCTTTTTCAATTCAGTGCTAATGAAGATATCATCATCTGACAAATTGAGTTCCTTTTTCAACTTAAGACCGACATATTCTTCAAACCAGTCTCCTGACAAATACTTCGTTTCATCTTTCGAAAGGCAATTTTTCGATTTAGGTTCGTATCCTATTGCTTCCAGAAAAACGGAAACATTATCAAAATCTTCTTTCAAGACTTTGCCCCGCTTTGAATTTATCAAACGGATTGCATCAATATGCTCAGCAATATTTATGGTACAATATGCCTTGAAAATTTTTTCAGTCTGTTCAAATGATATTCCCGACAACTGGCTTTTCTTTACCGAAAAGCCGTATGATGTCAGATATTCCTCAAGACTTGCAGAACCAGAGAATTTGGAAAGGTTGTTTTTCTTAACGGGGAATATCTTTATATATTCGTTGTCCAATCCTGTAACATAATAGATGTGCGCACCAATATTCTTGAAAAAATCGTACGCAACCAATGTCATTATTTTGGTACCGCCAGTCAGATTCACATAAATATTGTCGTAAATATCAAAATCATATTGTGATAGTTTTTCCTCAATATCGGAAAAAGAGAATTGGTTAACTTCAATTTTTAGTCCTGAAATCTGGCACGCCTTTTCTATCCATTCACGTGTGCCTTTTTGCTCCATACTGCTTGTAGTAACAAAAAAGTAATCTGTAGCCTTATCTTTTAATTGTTTAATCAGCTGCACATTAGGCATTGTCTGATCAGAAACCAAGGAAACTAATAATGTTTTTGCCATAATCTACTTCGCATTAATATTAAACAACTCGCTATTGAGCAACATCGACAAAGCCTTCTCGTCGTCCATACCCAAGTGATTGTCGCGGAACGAATAGGTTAATATTCCATTGTCGTTGCATTTTTCTATTGCCTTATCGCTCATTTGGACATAAGTTACAAAAAGAGCCTTACTACCCAGCCCACCATAATTCCTCACGGCAGAAGCAAACTTGTCAATGTCGGTGTTATCTTCAATCTGTGTCTTGCATTCCACAAACAGCAATTTCGACCCAGCCTCCACCAACACATCAATTTCATTCTTGGCAGCACTATCCCTGTAAGGGAAAACACAATTCATCCTAATTGCACCAGCCTTGTCCCACTTCCTCAGAATTTCAGCAACCTTATATTCGAACCAAGATGTTTTCAATAGCATATCTCGTATATGCTTCGATTTCAACACCTTTTGCATCGAATCATTACCTTTTACAAGCTTCACCTCGAACTGCTTAGCCGATGGCTGCCATTTGATATACGAGCCATTCCTTAAAACATGTTCCGTAAGGTTAGTTTTCGTTTTTGCTTCGTTTACAAGGCGGAACATATTTGTTGAACTGAAGTCGAACAGAGCCTGAATTGACGAAAGAGCCTGTATATCCTCGCTGTTATAATCTTCGAAGCGCACATAATTTTCCAACGGATTGCCAAGCAACCTGAATTGCACATCCATATCGAAATCAACCTTGTACGAACTTTTATCGGACAAATTCCAAAGCACATTGTTCTGGTCAACATAGAAAAGCGTAACGTTTGGCATTGTTCCAAATATTTTGGCAAAATAAAAAGCCCACGGCTTAGTTCCGCTCGATATATTTACCGACACCTCGTCACCTTTGAATTTGTCGGCGCATAGCATTACCTTACGTTCAATATCGTTCAAATCCACAGGATCCATCTTTCGCCTTTCTGACGAAATATTGATTTCTTGAGAAATACGTTCCGCAATATCACGCGACTCGTCTGAATATACCAGAACAACCTTGTCTGGCTGCGTAGCCACTATTCCGTGATAAACAGGGGCTGGTTGCCCGCCAACAAGGGTAATGTGAACTTTCATAATTCAAACGTTACAGAATAGACAATTTAACAAACCCCAACAATTCACATTCATCATCCACCCTTCTTGTCTTTGGAAAATCATATTGTTCATATTTATTATTGCTAGGGCGGGAAATATTTACAATCAGAGAAGCAAAATTTTCCAATTGTTCTGACCAAGCACCAGTTATAAAACGCCAACCCGAACCATGACCTACACGTAGAACACACTCCTTGCCGATAACACAATTTTGTGCAATTGCCAATATGTCATTTATTTTCTCCATATAAAGGGAAACCTTATCTGAATCATCAAGACTTTTTCGTTCTTCCCAATAATCGAGTTCTTCTTTCAACAATTTCACAGAATGTGCATTTATCGTTTTGAATAATTCTGGAATTGAACTCATACACATAGGCAATTCCTTAACGGCCTTTTGTGAGAAATTATAACCATCAATATTCAATCTTAATTGAAATTCTGTTTTGTCATCTGGAGATATAGCTTCTATCAACTGAGGTTTACTTGTATCCCAAAAACTATGACGTTCGCGTTCGTTGATATTCACCATACGAACAGCCACTTCTTTTAATTCTCCAAAATACGCATCTCCTACTTGCAAAAAACGAAACACATCCTTATTTGGATCATTTCCAAACAACTCCGCCTCCACCTGTTTAGCATCTGCCTTATATTGAATTTGCCCTCTGCCATTTGGAATTGGATTTCCATATCTATCACGTTTAGTTTTATCAATTTTAGCTTCAGCATCTTTAATATTGCCTGACAAACTAGCTAAAATAGCAGTGCGGATTGCCCCTTTTATTGAACTGCCAGGAATATACGGTCTCCCCTGTCCATCGTGAATTTGTTCCTTCAAAGTATCTGTTTCCTTTGCTGCAGACCATTCCATAATGATTCGTTTAGAATAGTCTTCTAACCTAGCATTTGGGGCATATCTCCTTACAACTTGAGAGGTTGACTCCTTTCGTTCTATAGCAGAAACCCATTGTTGTACATTATCTACGCCAATTAAATCCAAAACCTTACGAGGGTCTATAATTGAAACGACATTATCATCATTCGTTTTGCCAACGACAAAATCGGTTCCGTATTGCAAGTTTTCCCCCGAACCGATGTGTACAGCCGTAAGTGCTTCTATTTTTATTTTACTCATAACTCATTCACTCTTACTAGTACGACAAGAGGTTTTCCACTTCTATATACCGGATGCATTTTTTCATTCCAATCGGGCTTCAAATCGACAATCTTACCAGACAATTCATTAGTAATTGGAAACAACGACCCCACAGAAAAGGCATAAACGGATTTCTTACGCAGGTGCTTTAAATTTTCATCGCTACTTCCTGCTAAAAAACCACCTCTCTGAACAAGTTCATACTTAGAATTACTAAGGTTCAACATATTTACTTCTTGCTCTGTTGGAATATACAACGACAGCAGCATTGTCGCATTTGCTGATTCTACGAAATCAAGGTTAATTGCTTCCGCTTTTTCGACCTCGAACTTTCCACCTCCTACATTCTTGTCCGTTCCCAATCCACATTCACCTAACATTTGGAACAATTCTATTATTTCAGTTTCTAGACATTCTGGAGCATCCAATATGCAAAACAAACCTGCATCCTTATGGAAATAAGTCCAGTCGAAGAAAAACGGTTCTGTATCGGCCCCTTCATTTCGAGGGACAAAAACCCGTTGATTTACTTGTGACCTATATGGTTCCGAGAATTTTTCTACAGACCCACTAGACAGCAAAAAACTTTTTTGAAGTTGCGACGATTGAACATCCACAGACATACCGCATAACAGTTGCTTCCACAAATCCTGCTCTATAAATTTCACCTTTTTCAACTTCTTTCTTTGGGGATATTCTTCCATATCGGATATGGATACATTTATTCTGCCTTGCGGTTTGGGGAAGAAAAGACTTTCACCATAATACGGAAAAGCAGAACTGACAGCAAAAGATTCCATAAAATCCTTTAGGTCATCGACTTTTCCCTTTTGAGCACGCATAGCTGCCAATGCCGCAGAAATAGTGTCGCTTTGTAATACGGACGAAGAAAAATCATAATTTTCCTTCCCTGTTCCAATATGCAACGGCGACAGATGCTTTAGTTTTACAACAATTGCCATATTTAATATGTTTTATCTTCGCCATTCGGATTAACCAAATCTATCTTGACCTGACCATATCCACGCGAACCGTGACCTCCCAAATAGTCGTCTTGCAGCAGTTCTATTGCTTGATTCAAGGTGTTCTTCAATTCAGCTTCGTCCTCACCTTCAAAAATATTAAGTACCATATTCAACTTGAACTTTGCACCAGCAGGAACACGCTCGAAAGTTCTTGGATTTGCCTTTGCTGTAACGCGGTCAATAGCAACTTCAGTCTTGCTTTCTGTATAAGGAAGGTCAGTATTACTAAAATCACAAGCATCAATATCCAATTCCGCATCACGAACAATCAGACGAGAAGGCCTGTTGTTATCAGCTCCTGTAGCGACACCGAACAGTCTTCCGGAAACAGAATTCGGATCTTCGCTTGGTTTTGCATTGCCCTTGTTGTCGAACGTCACACATCCTCTAGCAATCTCCACTAGAGATCGCATTTTCCCCTTCAAAGAACTTCCTGGGATATACGGTATATTATTAATAGGATTTCTAACCACGAACTTATCTGGACCGCCAATATTTAATGCAGCATTAGTTCCACCAATGTGTAAACCTGTCTTTAAAGTAATTGTGCCTGTATATAGAACTTTCTTTACTAATTTTATTGACATAATAGTATTTTTTTTATCGTTAATAAATTAATCTTTTCCTCCGTATGCTTTGTGATAAGCCAATATTGCCTCAATTAAATTACAGAAATTATGATATGTTTTCTGGTCATTCACAAATTCCGATGCTTTGTCAAAAATTTTCTTGAATAATTTTAAACCTTCATTCTTTTCGTCACGACCTAGAGCATAGGCTACTTTTGGTCTCAACAAGAAAAATGATGACTTTTCCTTCTCAAATACGCCCATTTGAATACGCTTAATTTCCCCATAGATACTGCGGATTTTTGAATTTGTGAGTCCGTTTTTAGCCATAAATTCGCCTGCACTTTCTGCATATTCCACCAATGTCGGAGTCGCCTCTTTACTTATCCAATCTGGTTCAAAATGCAACTCGTCAAACTTTGAGTCCGCATTCTGCTTTGGTCCACTATTTCCTCCATTTCGAAATCCGCTTCCTTGTAGCTGATTTCCAAACCGAGATTTCTGATAATCATTATTATAACCTTGCATAAATATATAATTTTAATTCGTTAATGTTATTTATTCGTTCTATATTCTAATTCAGCCCAACGAGCGGCAAAAGCCCATAATTCCAACGGATGATAATCAGTATGAATCGGCTCGCCGTTCAAAGTACCTTTATTTTTGTCACACACTTCCTTTATACAATTTTCAATCATAGTATTGACCGATTCTATATTTGAACGGCTTTTCATACGACTCATGTCGTATGTCAGCATCCAATAAGTCTTCGCTCTTCCTATTTTATGTTTTTTCATTTCAGCATTTTCGTAATGCGACATCAATTTAGAAATGAAAGACTTAGGCAATCGTTCTTCTTTTAGACAATCACGCAAATTATTCTTCAACCTTTCCACAACATCAAATTCCTCATTCCAGTTCAAAGGCATATCCATAAACGACAACGAATTTTTAGCATTGTCCTTGCATATATGATCCTTTGCTTGCTTTTCTTCTATTTCGCTTTCATCAGCACCCTTCATAATTGGGAATTTAGGTGGAACTATTGCAATCCCGCCCGACAAAGAAAATTTAGGATTATTACAAGTAAACTCAGAAAAATCGGTTCTTATTTTCTTTGCCAACTCAATCATTACCTCCCAACTGCCAACAATAAACACATCATCGCCACCACTATACACTATGAACGATTTGTCTGGATTCGTCTCTCGCCAGATAGTATTAAGATAACCCGAAAAGAAGAAATCGAACGAACGGCTTAACGCCGCATATCTGGAAAGCGTAGAACGCTCCTGTGCAATACCATTCTGAAATATATTTCCTAAATTATCCACGTCCATCCTCATCACACCCATTCGCGAAAAGCTATCATTTTCACACATTTCCTCAAATGTTGGGACATTCTTCCTGTCAATTTCATTTCCACCATAGAAAATCAGGGAATATATATTGTTGATTCCATCCATAGTCTGCATAAAATCGCAATCACCGCAAGTTCCATTCAAAGTAATTACCGTGACCTCGTCAGCCGATGCTCTCAATTTTTCTTTCATTTCTGTCAAGTCATTCTTATTATTTAGAAAATAATAAGTGAAACCTAAATCAGCCGGCGATATTTTTGTCTTGTCTTGCCAATACGGCAATGGTGTGCCTTCTTTTACAACTATCAAGTTTGTATCTCGCAACTTTTTCCCTATTTCGATTTGCTCATCGGTTGCTTTTTTCAATTTCAGACCGCCCTTGAGTATTGGCTTTTCGTCTGGCAGGAACTCCTCTCCTGTAATGCTGTCCCTATCGGCATTTCCGCCCTGCATAATTGGTTCGAAGAAGTCCGAATATCGTGACTTAATTTGCGATGCAAACTTTGCAGACTTCTTTTTGTCACGTTTCTCAAATAGTTCTCCCCATATTTTGCCCAAATTCTGTCCATTCTTATGCATCAAGGCATCTTTCGACAATTCCACATAATCAAGTGCCACATACAAAGAAGTGCTGTGTGCCTCAAACAAATGTTCTTCTATAACAGAAATTGCTTTTACCAACTTGTCTTTTACGAAATTAGTATTGGGTGCCAAAATATAAAAACTGCCACCAGAATTGTAAACCACATTTGCCTGAAACAAATTCAACTCCTTTAGCAAATAGCGGACTATCGCATCGGACAAAAGCGAAAGGTAAAAAGAACGACCTTTCAGATTCTTGCCAGCATATTTCGATACAATCTGATATATATACGGCTGAATACCACTGAAATCCGCCCCTATCAACAAAAATGGATTTTCAGTTGATTCATTGCTCTTGTAAAAATCATATAGACAAACCGACAATGCCGCAGTAGTTTTCAAATGGTCGAAAAGCGATACATCTGGAAAATCAATTGTGCTTGCAGGAACACAACTTGTATATTTCTGTATCAAATTCAGGAATGTCTCGGCAAAGGCACGATATGTATTAGCCTGTATGAACTTAAATTCTTCGAGAAACGAATTCCATAACGATGCATAATCCGGCACTTCTGCAAATTCTTTCTTTGGAAAATACGCTTTAGAAAGTTTCATCGATTCAACAGGCAAATGCCACCAATCATTAAAATCTTTACTGGCACCTACTGTATGCAATATTGATGTCATTCTCTTTTTCTTGAACGCATCCCAGTTCTGTTCGTCCTGTATATCACTATATGCCTGGTCCCTATCCATGCCCGACGACAAGCAATCCGCTTCCTTGATAATTCGTCCCAATTCCGACAACTGTTCTTTCGCCAGATGATGTCCTGCGGCCAAATTTATTAAGTTATCCTTGTTAGACATATTATCCACATCCGAATTTGACAATTTAGCAAAAACAGAACGGAAATCATCAATAAACTGGGCTGTCCACAAAACGTGTTTATGAGAATATATGCCATTATGTTCTGGGCAAAAAGCACTTTCATCCTTACAATAATCCTTTAGGCAACTGCTACTCTTAACCGAGCCGGAATCAGCCCTCTGATAGAATTTGCCTATATCGTGCAGCAAAGCTGCCAAATATACTTTTTCCCTTATCGTATCCATATTCATTTGTTCAGTCGTTATCCTTTTCGTTATTATCTATTCTCTTATCCCTTCTTCTCGCTACCATTCCATAGCCTAGGCTTACGCCCTTGCCAAGCCCTACAAAATCTGGAATGCTGACATTGCACTTGAAATCAACATCGAAGCCCATCATCTTTACACCTTTATATAAATATGTACGGTGCGACTCGATGCCGGTAAACTTGACAGACACGGGCTTTTCCAAGCTTATGCCCAAACCTTTGGCAAACGACAGAATATTAGCCGTGAGCAGACCTTCCAGCATCTCGGTCTTCTCGACTATGCTGTCGAGCATAACATATTTCCTATAGTTTTCCTGATTCAGTGGCATCCACTTGCGCAACGAATATCCGAACATATCGTCCCAGCACTGCACGATGAACTGCCTTGCATCGACCGACTCGACCTCAAGTTTCACCTGCTTGTCGCCAAGATGCACGTCGAAATTGGCGTTTTCGAAGAAGGAGCCTATTGCTTCGGTTCCATCGCCGATGCACACCAAAGCGGCCTTGCCGCCAATGCGCTTGTACTGTATAAGCGGATACGAATATCGGAATCCGTCGCCCTGATGATTGTGGAACAATATGTCGGAACCGCTCACGGCATTAATCACCGCTCCGCGGAACTGCGACAACTCCCGATGTTGCAGTTCGTTGACAAACCTTACGATTAAAATCCGCTGTCTATCCATAGATTTACCTATACGAGTTTCAATTTCAAGACTACAAATTTAACAAATAGTCCAGATTTTCCGTCCAATAGTTTTCAACAAATAATCAACAGAAAGAAGGCTGACAGGCGAACAGTCGAACAGGCTAGCAGGCTAACAGCCTCCCCAATGTTTCTAATTTCTAAGTTCACACAATAACCAGAAACTTAGAAACCACTTCAAACCTAGAAACTTTCACATATCCTTGTTTTACTGGAAGTGGCACTGCGAACTCACAAAGCAGATACATTAGTTACTACTTATCAGTATAAGTCTTAATCCTTGTTGTAATGGAAGTGCACTGCGAGCGAGGAAAGAATTAATGCAAACTACTTGAAGTTCATGTCTTAATCCTTGTTTTAGTGGAATTTTTGTACCAACCGAAAGTAATCAAATTTATTTGAATTACTGAGGTGCCGCCTAAAATAAGCGGAGCTAGGTGGCGCTGCGAGCGATGACCATGCAGACGTATTCTCTGAAATGGATGAGTCTTAATCCTTGTTTTAGTGGAAGATATTCTGCTATAAAGTACGACATTGAGCATATAAGAGCGCAAATTGAGTCTTAATCCTTATTCTAATGGAATATTAGTGCAAAAATTTGGTCACGGTGACATTATAACCTACAACAAGTAGTCTTAATCCTTGTTTTAGTGGAAGTGGCAAAAGGGGCAAAAAGGCTAAAAGGCTAAAAGGCTAACAGCCAGAAGTCGTTATAACATTTTTGTACGTTATGGCTTCAAGCCTGTGAGACTGCAAGCCTTCAAGCCTTTGAAAATCCTTGTTTTAATGGAAGGAACACTGCGAGAACATAGCAGAAATACTAAAAAACGCACCAAAAGGGTCGTCTTAATCCTTGTTTTAATGGAAGTAGCACTGCGAGTGAAGAAGAATTTAGTAATTGCAATGATGGCACTGGTGTCTTAATCCTTGTTTTAGTGGAATTTTAGTGCAAACCGAAAGCAAACAAGAGAAACTTGATTTGCTGAGGTGCAGCCTAAAATGAGTGGAACTAAGTGGCACTGCGAGTTCACCTGTGAAGACTATCTTATCCGTTGGAAGATGTCTTAATCCTTGTTTTAGTGGAAGATGCACTGCGAGATACGGCATCGAAGCCGAAAGGCAAGTAAAATGGCGGTCTTAATCCTTGTTTTAGTGGAAGATGCACTGCGAGGTACAAGAACACAGCCTTGCAGATTTGGGGTAATTTGTCTTAATCCTTGTTTTAGTGGAAGATGCACTGCGAGGCGGTAAAAATCCGACAATAGCGGTTGTTCCTGATTTGTCTTAATCCTTGTTTTAGTGGAAGATGCACTGCGAGTGGCAAATAGACAAAGACTGCAACGTGTTGTCAAGGACAGGTCTTAATCCTTGTTTTAGTGGAAGATGCGCTGCGAGGGCAAAATTTGTAAGTAGTTGCGCAATAAGACTTTAGGTATCAATTTTAACATTTCGTTATGAAATTTTCTCCCAAAAAGTGTACCTTTTTCTCATCAAACCACACCTAAAATAGGCGCGGATTTTGGTTAGAATGTCAAAGAACTTTTGTAATAAAGCGATACAAAAATAAGTGATTTTTCGGACGAATGAGAAAAATGTTGCAAACAGGATATTAACAATGGACAATTAACAATGGACAATGGATAATGAATAATAAAGGCAAACCGTCATGCTGAATTTATTTCTGCATCCGTTATTATGATCCTGAAACAAGTTCAGGATGACCTAACGCTAAAACATGTTCAGAATAACAAAAAGAATACATAAAAAAACCTCGAAACTTAAAGTTTCGAGGTCAATCAAATCAATTATTATGAAAAAAATTTATTTTATCTCAAAGATCTGTCCGCTGTGAAGCAACTGGTCAACAGTCTTAACCTTGGTGGTTGCAACTGCATTGTCAACCTGCTCCTGCAACTTGGTTTCGTAAGTTGCATCGTCAACGCTACGGATAACGCCGATTGCCAGCGGGTAAGTCATCTTAGCAAGCAAGTAGTGGATGCTCGGATTCTTGGTTGTCATGTCGTGAACCAAGATGTCCTTTTCGGTAATGCCGTTTTCGCCAATCTTAACGACCTTGAGGTCGGCACCGTCGAGAACAAGACCCTTGTCGTGTTCCTTACCGAAAATCATCGGCTTGCCGTGTTCAAGCATTACTACATTGTCGTCGCGAACATCCTTACCAATGATGCTTTCGTGAATCTTATCGTTGAAGATAACGCAGTTCTGCAATACTTCAACAATCGAAGCACCCTTGTGAGCATTAGCAGCGATCAAAGTCTTTTCGAGATTGCGCGGCTCCTTGTCGATAACTCTTGCGAAGAAGTTGCCTTCTGCACCGATTACGAGTTCACCCGGCTTGAAAGGATTCTCGATTGTTCCATCGGGTGACGACTTTGTAATCGAACCGTAAGGAGTTGTCGGAGAATACTGACCCTTTGTAAGACCGTAAATCTTATTGTTGAATACCAACACGTTGATGTCGATGTTTCTGCGAATCAAATGAATGAAATGGTTTCCACCGATAGCCATCGAGTCGCCGTCGCCAGTAGCAAGCCAAACATTGAGGTCTGGACGAGCCGACTTCAAGCCCGAAGCAATAGCAGCACCTCTTCCGTGCAATGTATGGAAGCCGTAAGTCTTCATGTAGTACGGGAATCGTGACGAACAGCCAATACCTGATACGAACACTATCTTTTCCTTTGGAACGCCAATCTGCGGAAGAGCATTTTGCACTGCAGCCAAAATTGAATAACTACCACAACCTGCACACCATTTTACCGGTCCTGCGGTCTGAAAGTCTTCTCTTGTAAGTTTCTGTACTTCTTCCATAATTACTATTTTGCTAAAAGTTGTTTAAATTTCTCTTTCAATTCACTAATAAAGAACGGCAATCCCTGTACCTTGTTGTACTGTTCGTACGGATACTGCGGATACTGGGTACGCAGGTAATCTGCAAACTGACCAAGGTTCAATTCGCAAACAACGCGCTTCTTGAACTTCTTCAAGACATCCTCGGTGTTCTTTGGCAACGGGAAGATGTAGTTGAAGTGTGCCAAGCTGACATCGTAGCCTTCTTCTCTCATTTCCTTGACTGCCATATTCAATGCACCGAAAGTACCGCCCCAGCCTATTACGAGGAGTTCGCCACCGTTCTGGCTGCCGATGATTTCCTGTTCAGGAATGTAGTTGGCAATGCGCTGTACCTTTTCTGCACGGTAGTTTGTCATAACCTGATGGTTCATCGGGTCGTGTGAAACATCACCGTAAACATCCGACTTTTCAAGACCGCCGATTCTGTGTTCCAAGCCCTTCTGACCCGGCAAAGCCCACATACGGTTCAACTTTTCAGCATCACGCTTATAAGGCTGATATTCGGGGTCGTTGTCCTTTACGAACGGAGGAACAATCTTTGGTATTGCTTCGTAGTTGGGGATTTCCCACAATTCGGTACCGTTTGCCAAATAGCCGTCGGTAAGGAGGATAACCGGAGTCATGTGTTCAACAGCAATCTTGCAGGCTTCGTATGCGAAGTTGAAGCAGTTGCCAGGAGTTGAAGCGGCGATAACCGGCATTGGAGATTCGCCGTGACGTCCGTGGATAGCCTGAAGCAAGTCGCTCTGTTCGGTCTTGGTTGGCAAACCTGTTGAAGGACCACCACGCTGAACATCAACGATTACCAAAGGCAATTCGGTGATAACTGCCAAACCTGCGGCTTCGGTCTTAAGAGCAAGACCAGGACCCGATGTAGATGTAACACCAAGATTTCCACCAAAACTTGCACCTATTGCAGTACAAATACCAGCAATTTCGTCCTCAGCCTGGAATGTCTTAACACCCAAGTGTTTGTGCTTGCACAATTCGTGCAAAATGTCGGATGCAGGAGTAATAGGATACGAACCGAGGAAGAGCTTCAAGCCGGCCTTTTCAGCACCAGCCATCAAACCCCAAGCGGTTGCGGTGTTACCGGTAATCTGACGGAACATGCCCTTCTTTCCAGCAACAGGCTTTACATAGAACTGGGTTGCAATAGCCTCGAGAGTGTCGGCGTAGTTGTAACCTGCATGAAGAACTGCAACATTCGGAGCAATCAGGGCAGGCTTCTTTGCAAACTTCTTCTCGATGAATTCCTCTTCAACCTTCATGTCGCGGTTGAACAACCAAATGAGCATACCCATTACGAACTGGTTGCGTGTCTTGTCAGCCGTCTTGACATCGATGCCAAGGTTGAGGTCGTTGACTGTAGAACGCGACAAAGATGTTATAGGAGCCTTGATGACGGTGTAGTCATCAAGGTCGCTGCTCTGCAGCGGGTCGTAGTCGTAGCCAGCCTTTTCGCAGTGCTTCTGGTCGAAGCTGTCAACATCAACTATGATTGTTGCGCCCGGTTTTACCCACTTCATATTGGTCTTCAAGGCTGCAGGGTTCATTGCGATGAGAACATCTGCAAGGTCGCCAGGAGTCTGTACTTCCTTTGCACCGATATGTACCTGGAATCCAGAAACGCCAGCTACGGTTCCTTGAGGAGCCCTGATTTCAGCAGGATAATCCGGGAAAGTTAATAATTCGTTTCCAAATGAAGCTGAAGCATCTGAAAACTGAGTTCCTGTAAGCTGCATTCCGTCGCCAGAGTCACCAGCGAACTTTATTACAACTTCTTCAAGTTCTACTATTTTCTTTTGTTTATCACTCATTGCTGTGTATTTAAAAATTTTACCGCAAAATTATTTCTTTTATATCAATTACAATCGCTTTTTTAGTTGTTATATAACACATGTTTTTAAGCATCGATATTGGCGTATGTTGCATGTGCCTCAATGAACTCACGACGCGGACCGACTTCGTCGCCCATTAGCATCGAGAAAATTCTGTCGGCTTCGCTGGCGTTTTCTATCGACACCTGCTTTACGGTTCTGCCGTTCGGGTCCATAGTGGTTTCCCAAAGCTGGTCGTCGTTCATTTCACCAAGACCTTTGTAGCGCTGAACCTTCAAGCCCGACTCGCTGCCCTTGCCCATCTCGTTGACCAAGGCGATTCGTTCTTCCTCTGTCCAAGCGTACTTGCCTACATTGCCCTTCTTAACCAAGTACAGCGGAGGCATAGCTATATATAGGTATCCCTTTTCGATAATCGGACGCATGTAGCGGAAGAAGAAAGTCATAATCAGCGTTGCAATATGGCGACCATCAACATCGGCATCGGCCATAATGATAATCTTGTGATAACGAAGCTTTTCGAGGTTCAGAGCCTTACTGTCTTCCGAGGTTCCTATTGTTACGCCGAGAGCCGAATATATGTTCTTTATTTCCTCGCTGTCGAGAACGCGGTGAGGCATTGCCTTTTCCACATTCAGAATCTTACCGCGCAACGGAAGTATTGCCTGGAAGTTCTTGTCCCTACCCTGCTTTGCCGTACCGCCTGCAGAATCACCCTCGACGAGGAAAAGCTCGCACTTTTCGGGGTCGCGGTCGGAGCAGTCGGCCAACTTGCCGGGAAGTCCAGCACCTGTCATGACATTCTTGCGCTGGACCTGCTCGCGAGCCTTGCGTGCTGCAATACGCGCCTGTGCTGCAAGAACAACCTTGTCGACGATTGCCTTTGCCTCATTCGGATTTTCCTCGAGGTAAATGCTAAGCATCTCGCTTACAGCCTGGTCAACTACACCTATAATATCACTGTTACCAAGTTTGGTCTTTGTCTGTCCTTCGAACTGCGGTTCGGCAACCTTGACCGAAATAACAGCGGTAAGACCTTCGCGGAAGTCATCACCATTGATTTCGACCTTTGCCTTTGCCAGCATTCCCGAAGTTTCGGCGTAGTTCTTCAAGGTTCTTGTCAAACCACGGCGGAAACCTGTCAAGTGAGTACCACCTTCTATCGTGTTGATGTTGTTTACGAACGAGTGAAGGTTTTCGGTGTATTCGTTGTTGTACTGAAGTGCGATTTCAACAGGAACGCCATTCTTTACGGTCGAAGTGTGGATAACGCTGCCAGTAAGCTTTTCGCGGCCTTCGTCGAGGTATTCAACGAATTCGCTCAAGCCGTGTTCCGAATAGAATTCCTTGCGGAGATTTTCGCCGTTCTCGTCCTTTACTCTTTCGTCCTCGAGCACAAGCCTTATGCCCTTGTTCAGGTACGACAAGTCGCGGATACGGGTTTCAAGTATGTCGTACTTGTATTCAGTGACGGTGAAAATTGTATCATCTGGCCAGAATTCCACCTGAGTACCAGTCTTGTCCGAGTCGCCGATAACTTCAACCTGAGTCATAGGCTTTCCGTAGGCGTATTCCTGACGGTACATCTTGCCTTCGCGGCAAACGGTAGCGATGAGTTTCTTCGACAATGCGTTGACGCAGGAAACACCTACGCCGTGCAGACCGCCGGAAACCTTGTACGAACCCTTGTCGAACTTACCGCCGGCGTGAAGAACCGTCATAACGACTTCGAGAGCCGACTTGTGTTCCTTCTCGTGCATTCCGACAGGAATACCACGGCCATTGTCCCTTACAAGTATCGAATTGTCCTTTCCGATGCGGACATATATCTCGTTGCAGTAGCCTGCCATTGCCTCGTCAATAGAGTTATCAACAACCTCGTAAACGAGATGGTGCAGACCTTTTTCACTAATATCACCAATGTACATTGCTGGACGCTTACGCACAGCCTCCAAACCTTCCAGAACCTGAATGCTATTCGCAGAATAGTCTGCGCCCGATTGTTGAGCATTTACAGCACCGTTCTGTTCCAAGTCTTTATCTTCTGCCATAAATTTATTTATTTTCTAAAAACGCTTGCAAAGGTAACAATTTTCCATCGGAAAAACGAAGTTTTTAAAGATAGTTATTAACCGAATTGGAGGGTAAAAGTTGACAAGATTTATTTGGCGGAGCCAGTTTCTGTGTTTCATGTGCTACGCACGTTTCTGAGTTTCTAATTGTTTCTAAGTTTCTTGTTGCGTCGTGGCGCGCCGCGACTATACAAAGTTCAACTGGTTTAACGTTTCTAGTTCAACGTTTAAGGTTCAAGCTGACGCCAATTTGAAAGTTTCAAGATTCCATGGCTAAAGCAGTTTAACTTCGCTGAGGGTTGCACCGTTCTCGCTACGTTGCTTTCAGGTTTCTGTGCAGAATGGCAATGCTGCTTGCCTCTACAACCGAGCGAATCTTTTCAAGACGGTTGGCTTCGAGACGACCAATCTGCTGTTTTAGGGATGTACAAAAGATTAGTTCTGCGACTGGCAAACAGGACGCACAGTAAACCCATAGCCACGGCCGTAAAAGTTAATGTTGCAACCGCCCGAATCGAAGAAGAGATACCATGCGTTGCCCGTACGAACCGTGCAGAGCGAACTCGACCAGTAGTTGCCGTAGGAACCAGCATAGTCGAGCCCTCTAACGTAAAGTTCACCGGCAGCGGGCAGGAAGATAGAGTTGCCATTCGGCCCAGTGAACTTCATTCCATCTATTCCATTCTGCGTTGTCCACTTGGTGGGACAGTTAATTAGCAATTCGTCAAAATCTTCATCTGTAGGCATTCGCCAACCTTTACCCCAGTTGGCGGTGGCTGCATCAACATTCGACGGAAGCGTTGTCGGATTGCCCGAATAAGTACTGTTGTCTTTTATATAAGTTGACTTCGTGGCGGTTTCGCCCCAAGCAAAGTAGTCACCGTATTCTTCTGGACTACTTGCCCCCACATTGCAAGTTGCCCAGCGGGTACCAGAAGGCAAACCGAGGTCAACCCACTCGTGTCCGTTCAATATACCAGTAGTTGCATCTTTATCAAAAGTTTCTTCTCTTCCTGCTTCGGCTGTCTTGCCGTTGTCATTACAACCTGCGAGCATTCCTGCCAAGATAACAACATTGAAAAACATCAAGTAAAACTTCTTCATATTTTAATCATTTTATAAAAGCAAACTACTTCCAATCAATATGCTACAAACGCAACTAGAATCGTTTGAACACATCAATTCATACCTTATACAAAATGCAAAAATAGAAATTTGAAATGAATTTGCAAAAATATTTTTGATATGGATGCGGAGTATTTTTTCAAACAAACGCGCCAATATCGTCCGAATTTAAGAGATCAAATGGTTGAGAAGAATCTATAAATTCGGATAATAAATTAGAATTTAATAAGAAAGATATTTGCCATTCTTCTTGGCAATTCGGAATATTTGTACTACTTTTGCAACATGAAAAATGAAAAGAAATGAAAGTCATGAAATTTATATTTAAACCGATTTAATGGTTAATTTTTAACCATAGTTAGTTATATTACTAACGGAATAATTCGCTC
>Ga0310786_10003484_pt1 | contig 22857 bp, 11 predicted proteins | sample AusTroGonzalo_MG_FD_203881 | JGI IMG/M metagenome (GOLD analysis project Ga0310786, IMG submission 203881) | Bovine rumen microbial communities from tropical cattle in Woodstock, Queensland, Australia - Gonzalo_03 (v2) (version 2) | ecosystem: Host-associated > Mammals > Digestive system >...
CCGAATACAAACTTCTTTAAGACAGTAAGGTCTTTTGCAACCGGATCAACCTGCTATCGTGGAACAGAATGTGCAACCAATGCATTTGCTTCAACTTCAGGCTTTGATACAACATACTTTAAGACATATACATCTCATGCTTCTGGTTCTGCTTGTTATCGTGAGGATGTATGTAACGAACCAAGCGGTTCACATAATAATGAACCATATACAAGCTACTTCTTAACAACTTCAAAGACATCAAAGAGCGGAAAGACATGTTATCGCGGAACGGCTTGTAACATAGATGCCGGTGCTTATAGTTCGGCTGTAAACTGTGCTTTCTTCTGGTGCGCTACAGGTGTAACATCTACGGCAAATGGCTCAACTTGCTATCGTACAACAGGTTGTGCCGGTGATCGTGGTTCATATAGTTTCAACCTGAATACAAACTTCTTTACAACAATACGCTCATTTGGTTCCGGTTCAAATTGTTATCGTGCATCAGGTTGTGCAAGCGGTGCATACGCCACCTTAGATGAAGTAAACACGGCCTTCTTTGATATAGCAGAATCCTTTGCATCCGGTTCTAGATGTTATCGTGGTACAGGTTGTAAATATCCGAATGAAAGCGGTAACACAAGATTCTTTAAGACAAATTCATCTACAGCATCAGGAAAGACCTGTTATCGTCATGAACGTTGTCATACAGAGGTTGGTGCCTATACATCAACACCAAACACCAGATTCTTTACAACAGTAAGAAGTTATTCTGATAGCCTTGCTAAATACTGTTATCGTGGAACAATTTGTAACACAGCAGGTGGTGCTTATGCTACTAAACCAAACACAACCTTCTTTAAGGTAACAGAATCCTTTGCATCTGGTTCTAGATGTTATCGTGGTACAGCTTGTACTGCTTGGCCGAATGCTTACATATTCAATCTGCATTTCTCATATTCAACAGGTTCAAAATGTTACAGAGCAAGCGGCTGTAAGGCAACGGCAGATGACCCGAATTCTTGCTTCTTTAATACTTCCACATTCTCAGATAATGGCCATGATTGTGTAGCCGCTACAGGTCCACTACATTCTGCAAGCGATGTAAACACATATGTATTTACCCGCACATCTGTAACAACAGGTGTTGTGAACGCAGCGGCAGCTACTCCGGCTCCAACCTATACATCTTATTATGCATCAGGTTGTAATACGACTAATTTGTGGTACAACGATGAGGCAAGTGCAAAGACAGGAGGCCTAAATGCTACTGGAGGTTCAGGTTCAGGATATACTGCATACTTTGGTACGACAAACCTGTCTGCTCCGGGAATATGTACAGATAGACCTTGCTATACAATAGGCAGTGCTTTGTTGCCGTATAATCAACTGTATAACAATACAAGTCTAACCTCAGATCAACAAACAGCTTGGAATAGAGCTTTGTGCGTATGGTCCGGTCCTATAACAGCCTTTGGCGGAGCCACAGACACCACTGAAAAGCAGCGCTACATAAGCTATAAGCCTGAGAGTTGCTACACAGCTAATGGTTGGTACAATGCGGTGGCTAGTATTCCTAATTCACAATACTTTAAGACGACCAGCGAAACACAATCAAGCGTTTTAACATATAATGGTGTATCTGTAACACCTAATCCGACAAAGTGCTACACAGTTAGCGGTTTGGCAGATGCTTGTAATCAGCCAAATACGACAGTATTTACCTATACAAAGGATACAACCATAAAAGGAACACCGGGTCTGACAAGCAGAAAGACAGCTAATACGGCAACAACTTGCCATAATGATGATGTTTCTCCGTATTATGCTTCCGGTTGTAGAAACTCCAACGGTTATTACGCAAGTAAAACAAATGAAACATATTTTGCATGGGCTTCCGAAAATCCGGCAGCTAAGTGTGGATCAACCAATTTAGGACATGACCAACAAATATGTTACTATGTAACAGGATGTGCATCAAAATATTGTACAAGCCCGAATACAACATACTTTAACGCAGGATCAAGCGCAAGCATTAAGAGGCCAATTGTTGGAGGATCTGCAGAGTTAACCTGCAAGACCGAGGGTGCAGATAAGTGTGCCAACACCTCAAGCTTTACTGTAACAAACAAGACTTACTCATCCACACCGGATGATACAATTAAAGGTTACACGACGAGGGTAGATGGTGGTTCCGGTTCTTGTGATACAACAAAGAAATATGGTAAGCCAGCAGCCAAGAGCGGTTGTACATCAGGTCAGATGAACACAACATACTTTAATACCGCCAGTGCCAAGGTATACTGTGCAACCTCAACCAACTCTACAACAGTATACTACGAGACCAGTGTGAAAGATACATATGCAAGTCAAGATTGTAATACAACATACTTTGATTTAGAGGGAGAACATGCTGCTTCCTGCACATCAGGACTTAAGGCTTATGATAGCTGGAGACCTCAGTCATGCTACGTATCATCTGCTGAAGTAAATGCGAGCGGTATATATACAGGAACTGCAACAAACACAGATGACTATAAATACTACACATGGAGCACAAGCAGCACCACAGCACAAACTTGTGCCGGTCTGACAGTTAGAAGCGTCAGCGGTTGTAATGCGGATGAAGGATCGCATAATACGTCTTATGGATCCGGGGATGATACGTTAGATGAAACAACCGTAGAGCTTAGATATGGATCTGATGGTTTTACCACCTGGGAAGATATAGCGCCTTTTGCAGAAAGTTATAGCGACATATTCACAGAACAAACACCGACAGACTTGAATTTAACACATAAATGTAAGGATTGTTATGTAGGATGTACATGTAACCAATCTAAGGGTTGGTATGCAACTTCTGCCCAAACAGGTTCACCTCATTATGCTGCTGTTCGCACCACACGTAGTTTTGCGTACGTAAATGGAGCTTTGCAAGCATCTCCGAGCGAGGTTACCTGTTATCATGTAAAAGGTACTTGCCCAGGCGGATATTTCTGGTATGATGACTTTGAAAATCAAAAAGATGAGTCAGTTTATGAATATAGTAACCCATATAGCTACATGTATCCGAATTGCTATAGAGTATCATGTAAAGGTGCACCGCAAGCGGATCCGCCATTAGGAGTAGGATCATTTACCGGTGAAACTAGATACTTTAATGCAGCCCAAACACCAGACTATACCCGTGATGGAGATCATGGCTTGATTCCGCAAAACGATCCTGTTGCCTTAGAAAACGGTAAGACCTGTGGTTATAAGCCAAAATGGCCAACGCACTACATGTATAACACCTACCATTATACGAAGATGCATACTTCTACCGATGGAAGAGACAGACTTTATGACTGTTATAAGTTAATGAATGTATCACTCCTTAGGGATGGTGAAGATGTAACAGATAAATTCTGGTGGGAGATTAGTACTTATCTTGGCAGTGAATATAGAGATGTATTTGCATTTATGGAAGTTCAAGCCGGTTTTGAGGGTGGATCTGTACAAGCACGTAAGCTTAGAATCTATCGTTCTGTTCTTAATGACGGTAGCATCTCCGAATATGGTCCAAGCCCGGATTCATATGACAATGATAAATCCATTGGTGATTTTGACTATGTTTTTGAAGATACTTCGGCTCCACTTACAAGTATTCTAGGAAACGGACTTTGCATTCTTCATGATTGTCCGGGAAGCGGAGATTGGGAAAGTGGTGCTACAGAGCCGTACTCAACACCCGGAGACAGACACCGTACAATCTATAAAAAATGTAGCTATAACTACTCTAGTTTCTACACTTACGTCAAATTTCAGACAAAATCAGATGCTGTAACATACTATGATGAAGAAGCTTCTGAACCAGAATGTCTCACTGGTAGTCTCGGTGGTAACGGATGTGATATAAATGAAGCCGGTATGCTTGCCCGCGGTGATAGTTATACCATAGTATTCCCGGCAGAAACCGGTATTACGCGAGAAAGTGGTGATATCTACCACGGTAGTCCGAATATTACAGATACATTTAGTTGTTCTTTATATGGCTTGAAAGACAGCGATTGGGGTCAAGGCTTATGCGTACCAGAATACGTAGAAGGACAAACATGTTACAGATGTATTGATTCAATATACTTTGGATTTGATTATAGTGGCAACGAAGCCTATAACCAAGAAAAGGAAGGCGATTTGCTTTATATCTTAAAAGCCGGTAATGTAAAAGCCGTGCCAGCGAAAGGCTTTAGACCGATAGTAGTATATGGAAATGAAGAATATGAAAATAATACGAGTTGGCCACGTTTGATTAGTAATGACCCTAATGATTTTAATTATGATGGCAATGGCAACGGTAATACTTGGGTTTGGGCAACCACTCCTATAAGTTATGAGGATCATTATCAGTATCCTGGATATGGCATTTTACGGAAATACCGTATAGCGGGCAATCAGAACATGCCTGTTGAATGGGGTTCTAACAGATTTTATTTGAGAGCTGTAAGAGAATATAGCGTTGGCGAACCATCATATAGAGCTAATTCACAAGGTCAGCATTTGGGTCAGGTTACGATAAATAAAGTGTCTGGTGATAGCTTAAACCTTAATCCGGGTGTGATGGAAACACTGACTACAAGTGATTTCTGTTCTGAGAATGGTTGTGGCTATGATGTACATAACTTCTTCGTTCTTGTATATATTACACCAAAGAATGAAACACAGAGTAATGTAAGGTTACAAATTTCAATTGAGGATATTGATGATGGATTTGAGCCTCATACAGGAGGTTGGCTTAGCTCCTATGATAATAAACTTCCAAATCAATTGTGGATTAATCGTCGGGGTGTTGGCGCAGTCAAAGTAAATGTAACATTTGAAGGTAACTGGTATCACTATCTACTTGGAGGTGGGGCTGTTGTCAATGGAACCATAGATGTGCCATATAGCGAGATTACCTCGGCTTGTGGATATGAGGGAAATAGCGGAGCATATTGGTATGGCAGAAATTGTGAAACATATACTAGTAGCGGTACACTTAGTCTTGGTCCAGCTTATCCTACACTTTATCCAAAATGGGTTCATGATTATAATAATGGTTTTGGCCATTAATCCACTCTGTAAACTTAAAGGTGTGCAAGAGTATAAAAAAGGGACAGAGTGATTAAGCTCTGTCCTTTTTTAGTTTTGTTTCTAATCTCTGCCGGCAATTAATGAAATAGAAGAAATGGTATCCCCCATACCCACAAGTGTTTTGGGCTTTTCTACCAAAATGGTTGGGATGGCACTGATTTGAAAACCATTAAATTGGCATATTCCCGTTTGGGCTAATTCCGGTTTTTTTAGCTTTTGTGCCAAATTCTTTAGCTCACCCAAGCCTTTTTTGGCCACAGGGGTGCCAAGTGTTTTTGTGAGGTCCGCATATTTATTTAGAGAGCCGACAGAGGCTTTTGAAGAAGCCACAACAGCAGCCGTCATCATGCCCTTTAGGTTTTGCTCTGCTGTAAATGGAAAATGCTCATCTTGTATGGTGAGATATAGGCCAAACATGTGCATTTGTATGCGTGAAATTTTTAATTTTTGCTTTAGAAACATAATAGCATCAAACAAATTACAAGCCGTTGTTTCCTTTTCTATTTTTAAGGCCATTTCCGCTTTGCCCAATACTTGAAGCATATCTATAGTTTCGCGTTCATTAAGCCCGGCAGAATCTGCAATCGGGGCAATTTTTGTGGCAATCGCTTTGCGAATGGCCAAATCTTGCGTGGAGGCAATTTCTAAGTGAAATATCATATCAGGGTTTGCTGTTTTCCACTGTTTTATTAGCAAAACGGCATTATCTATCAGCTTGAGCCCGTTGTTTTTTTTGAGTAGCGGATGAAAACCGGATAACACCAGATAAGACACTTTTTGATGCGATAGATAGTCCACAAAATGCGGGTTGATTACCAAATTCATATTTAAAGGGTCATATGTGGCAATAAACCGATTAGACTTGGGGCAAGTAAATGTGTGTCCGTTTAAGGTAAAACTATCCCCTTTATCAAACTCTATTATCCAATGCAGAAGAGGGATATCCTCTTTTCGCTCTATAGCATAGGCAGGTTGTAACGCGCCTTTATTATCAAAACCATACAAATTATTGAGCTTAAGAAACTGTTTGGCTTGCAAAGCGGGATGAGAATTCGTGTGAGCAATCACCTTTTGAATGCCCAAAAGTGCCAAAACATTGGCAATAATTCCGCCTTGTCCGCCCATCTGCAAACGTTGATAGCCCAGGTTTTTATCCATCCAATTATAAATATTAATGTCTTCGGTTACCCATTCCTCGGCAATACCTTTTTGAAAACATTTGGTAATGCCGATAAGAACATCTGTCGGTTTCTTAAAGTGATTTAACTTTGTATCTATAAGCGATTTAACGGAAATATTATTCTCTTCCAAAAGCTTTTTTAAGGTTTTGCCGCTGATTTTAAGGATAGCATCAATATTGGCGTTAAAACCGGTGGCGGCTTGCTCAATTTGCTTTATTTTCTTGAGTTGCTCCGGTACGGTTTTGTATTTCTCGTTCCAAATATTCTGTAAGGTATTTCTCATCACGAAGTCCTTAGTTTTCTTCTAATGACGTTGATTTTGTATCAACATATAAATGCCAATAATGGCGCCCCACCTCGCCGCACTGCGGACAAATGGCTTGCCAACTTTCCGAAACATGACCGCAATTTGCACAAACCCATTGAAAATCTTTTGGGTAGTTATTGAGCGAATGATCTTTATCCAAATTGAGACGAGATTTTATGGTGTGAAGAAATCCGCCTGGGGCATCGTGTATCTTCTTAGATTTTTCTTCTATTTGCGACATCATTGTGGCAATTTTTTGTGTCGCCGGATTTTTTAGTAAAAACAAATTGCACTCTGTTTCGGCTTTGGCAAATTTTTTGGCATCAATATAAAGCTCTGCCAAGATGAGATTATTTAATGACGGACGCTTATTATTTATTAAGGCCAATTTTTCCATTCTTTGAATTCTTTCTGCCTTAGAATCTTTTGTAAACAACGCTAAATAGGCCTTGGCCACATCATAAGTGGGGTTTTCTGCCCAAATGGCGCACAACACCTTTTCTGCCTTGCGCAACTGTTTGTCATTTTGCATATAATAATCTGCCAAATCAATCGCCGCCGGAACCAAACGTTTGTTTGCATCCAAAGATTGCGTTACAAACTTAAAGAATTTGGTGCTATCATGATCTGCTTGTGCCTGCAAAGCCAATTCATAAAGTGTAACAGCTTTTAAGCGAGCCGCCTTTTGCGGTGGGGTAATGTTTTTCTTGATACCGGCATCTAATACCTCAAGCGCACCGGACCAATCATTATTTTGAGCTCTTAACAAAAAGGCGCTTCCGATAACCCAATAAAGATCTTGCTTCACCTCAAAAGCTTGGTTAACCGTTTTTAAGGCTTCCGTAAATTCTTTCTTTTCCATCTGCACTTCAACAGCGGCCTTCATCCCGATAAGCTGAATATCTTCATTTTGCATCAATTTTTGGGATAGTTGCTCCATTTTGCTCACATTCTTTTCACCCTTATAAATCTTGAGCATCAATATATCTATAATGGCATCATCACCAATAATTTTTCTAAGATTAACCAAGAGCCTTCTTGCTTCATTCATCACACCGGCGGTAATGGCACTCATGGTCTTTACAATCAAAATGGCCGCTTCGTCAAATTGATTGCGGCTTAAAACAATTTTATTATTACTGGCAGCTCTGATAACCTCTATGGATTCCTTATCACCATGATAGGCATGATTAGAGAGCAAAACATCGTTTCTTAACAGGCGAGCAAGAGCTTTTAAGCCGAGCCAAATGAGCCCTAAACCAAATAAGGTGCCAAAAAACACCAACATAACCCAATCCGGATAAAAAGAAAAAGTATATTGTGCTCCGGTATCAACGTGAAAGAGCTTAAAACCAAGAACAATCAACACAAAAAGAACAATTAAAACACTAAAGTACTTTTTCATTAGATATTTCCTTTGTTTCATTGGATTGAGACGGCGTCTTTTCGCTGTTTTGCGGCTTTAAGACGGCCAAATTTCCCACATCTTTTCTTAAGCTTTTCAACTGTTCGGCAATAATATGGTTAAGAGCCTTTTCAAAAATTACCTTTTTTTCAACAGAAATGAGCCAATTATTAAAAGCTTTGTCGCCTGCAGTGCCAAATTCTGTATGTGCCTTTACATAAACCAACACCTCATCATATTGATTGCCATCAACCAAAGTATCAAGATTGGCTATCAGCTGTTTCTCTTCATCGGTTTTCTTTTGTTTCTTTAGAACGGCCACCTTATCAAAATGCAAACTTGACACTGTGTTCTTTAGGACATCAACGCCTTTTGAAAGAAGGGTGTCTTTGCTTTCTTCCGGAGCCGTTGCAACTTCTTGCTTAAAGCTAAAGTCTGCCATGATATCTTTATACTGTGCCGCCATTGTTTGATTACTCTCAAAAATATCATTTTCATAGAGTTGCACCGTTTTCACATCTTCTTTAAGAGCGGGAATATCTTGGCAAAGAGCACTCAAAACATCTGCCTTTTCTGCAAAAGAGCGAGCCGAAAGGCTGTCTTCTTTTATCATCAAAGCCACCGCCAAAATGATAGGCTCAATACTTTGTGTTTCTTCCAAATTATTTATGCGAGAGTTAAATTCTGCAATCTTTTGGCTCATTTGTGCAATTTGATTGCCGCCCACCTCTTTCTCTAACTGACCAAAGCTTTCAGATAAAAGGTTTACAGCATGAGAGGTTGCTTCTAAATGTTGCATATTAACGGCAACCAAAGAAGATAATTTTTCTAACGAATCAAGCTTTTGCAACTGCTGAGTGAGTATCTCTAAATGAGCCTTTACCTGATTATTGGTATCTGCCCGACGCATTTCGGTTATTTTCACGGCACCGGCAATTCCCCCAACTTCCAACACTGCCACAACCAAAATCACCAAAAGCCACTTCAGAGCCTTTGAAGAAGTTTTTTTTGGTTCTTTTTTAACCGCATGATCAGACATTTTTATGCTCCTCAAAATAGTTGTTTACATTCTAATGAAATATAGTTTATAAAATAAAAAAATAAACTTCAATCTTTTTGGAAATAACAAACATGATAGTTTTGGGCATAGAGAGTAGTTGTGATGAAACCGCCGCTGCGCTTGTTAATGATAAAAAAGAAATTTTAGGCGAAGCTCTTTTATCTCAAGAAGAGCACAAGGCTTTCGGTGGCGTTGTGCCGGAAATTGCCGCCCGTGCTCACTTAGAGCATATAGATGACATTTTAGAGCAATGTTTTGCAAAAACAAATCTTTCACTTAATGATATTGATGCCGTGGCAGCTGCTTCGGGTCCCGGGCTTATTGGCGGAGTAATTGTGGGTGTGATGACGGCAAAAGCTCTTTCTGTTGCCCTAAATAAGCCGTTTGTGGCTGTAAATCATTTAGAAGGTCACGCTCTTGCCGCACGCATTAGCAATGATGTTACTTTCCCCTATTTATTATTACTTGTTTCGGGTGGACATTGTCAGATTTTGGTGGTTAAAGATGTGGATAATTATGAAAGATTGGGCACCACCATTGATGATGCCGCCGGTGAAGCCTTTGATAAAGTGGCCAAAATGTTAAATTTGGGTTATCCCGGTGGTCCGGCTGTGGAAAAGCTGGCCGCCGCCGGCAATGAAACAAGGTTCACTCTGCCCCGTCCGCTTATCGGCGTGCCGGATTGCAATTTGTCTTTCTCCGGGCTAAAAACAGCGGTCAGAAAAATTGTGGAAACCTATGCACCGGATGGTGATATTGCCCATGCGGATATTCCTGCTCGTGATGTGGCAGATATATGCGCCTGTTTTCAATATACGGCAACGGATTGCTTGTGTCGCAAGCTGGCACGCGCCATCACTTATTTTAAAGAGCATTATCCTTTAGGGCAAAATTTGGTTGTTTCCGGCGGTGTGGCGGCAAACACCTATTTGCGTTCTAAACTGCAAGAACTTGCCACAGATAACGGTCTTATTTTTGCGGCACCTCCCATCCGTTTTTGCACCGATAACGGGGTAATGATTGCCTGGGCCGGTCTGGAAAGGTATAGAAAAGGTCTGATTTCGTCCCTTGATTTTAAGCCGCGTCCGCGTTGGCCTTTAGATACAGATGCCCCAAAGGCAGCCGGTGCCGGTGGCGTTAAGGCATAGGCTTATTGATTGTTCAAACAGTTAACGCCCAATATTTTTCCAATTATCTCAAATTCTTGATGGCACTAAGATGAAGAATGCCTCGTGAAAAATGATGACAAATAAGATATTGTTTGCACAAAAGCTCCAATAAAAATCAAGCAAAACATAGCTTTGGCAAAGACATTATACCCGTTATTGCCTTTTTATTTTAGCATTTACCACAGGCTTCTATTATTAATTGGTATAATTAATTGATGGTGTTACCAGAATGTTGCCGCCACTAGTATTTATACTCATGGAACCAAAACCATGTGTGCCTCCTTGACACTTATCTACCATCCAAGCAGCATCATCACTACCACCTATCGCACACGCAACTAAGTTTGAATATAATCTCATACTCATCCGTACGTTGCAAGTTCCTGACGTGCCGCTGGTACTAGTACAACTATCTATTGATATTCTAATCGGATAACCATAATTTTCATAATCATAACTCTTAAACTTCACCCAGTATGGTTTCTCGGATTCTGTAAAGCCGTTAAATGTGTTGCTGGTGCCGGATAATTGATAATCTAATACTGCAGTATTATTACCTGCTAATACTGTAACTGTAAATGTCATTACAGGTAGGTTATGAGCTTGTGTATCCGGTATATCATTGCCTGTTCTATTTATATAGTGAACTATTTGACTGCTTGTTATTTCACTTGGTTCACCACCCAAGATGTCATAGGTTAATTCTGTCATTTGGTTGGTTCTCTTCTGGTTAATGTCAGAACCAGTGTTACTGCTCATTGTTGTATCTATAAAGGTTGGGCTTTGTGCACTATATTCTATTATTGGTTCAAGATAACCACTATATTCAAAGTTATCAAGAGTGCCGGCAACGTAACCTATACCCCAACCGTCATAGTATCCAACGGTGTTTATCAAATACTGGCTAAAACTACTATTTGTGTAGAAATTTACCGGTTTCATAAAGCAAACCGCACCGGTTGATGTATCTTTTTTAAGAAAGATGTGACCATTATTGTAATTGATATCATTACTTATATTTGCAGAACACACAGACGTGTGACTTACTGCGCTTGATGCTGAGGCATTGGTATTATAATGACAAGTACCCCCGCTCACACTTGTATCCTTAAAGGATATGGTGCTAGCCATCTCATAATCATAGGTGCAAGTCTCAATACCATCACTATGGTTGTATTGTGTTGAAACTTTTACATTACCAAGCACGCCCCTATGGCTTCCTGAAGAAGCGGTACAGCCGCCAGGCTGTGTCATCGTAAATCTGGTTGATACATCTGTACCGCCGCTTAGCCCTGCTCTGTATAATTTTATACCATTTGGCTTATAACAGGCATATTGTTCACCAGCTATTTCTTTAGTGTATGCGTTAACTTCATATACAATGTGCGTTGGCCACTTTGGAATATAGCATCTGATGTTATTTTCTATTGCAACTGGATCTGTTGTGGAAATAACATTACCACCGCTTACTTGTTCATCCGGTGTTGAGGCGGCCGGACGTGTAAAGTATGTGCCATCCGGAGCTTGTAATGTTAAATCATTACAAATCGGCTTGAAACATTTATGAGTAGTATCATCAGGTTGGGCTTGGTATGTATAGACGTCATCATCTCTTTGTGTTGAGAGACTGCTGTAAAGGAAGTAACCATTCTCATTATCACATAATGGTGTATTGTCATCAATAAGTCCCCAATCTTTGTCTATTAACCAGCGGACACCACCGCTATAGCCACTGCTTGATTCAGGACGCTTTATCACATAGTAGTAATAATCTGAAGATACTGATAATTTCTGATTTATATCCGTACCCTGATCTTCAGAATAACCCTGAGCCACCATATCCGCATCATAATATGTTTGCGGGGTCTGGCTTGGATATACATAAAATTCTGTATCAAAGTGCGCCCAAGTAGCATCTGCATTTATGCTGTAAGAAAAGCCATTATCAGCATATGATCCCGGATGATGACCGCCTGTATATCCTAAATTATCATTTTGTATATCAACAACACAAAGAGCTACTGCCGGAACACCCTGCATTGTACCGGTAGTTCCACCGGGAACATGCTCAGTATCTATCCGTACAAAATCAAACGATGGAGAGCCATGAACATCATTAGAATATGTATTATTCTCATATGAAACAACCTTACCCCAAGAAGAACCTGCGGCAATATCATAACTTATAGTTTTGCTCATGAAATCGTAATCCGTACTTCCGGAAATACCAGAATAACGCCCAGCTCGTGCCTCTGCTCTTACACCAAGATAATTATTACCTCTCATAAATTTAGAACTTGTAATGTCTTCATCTTCACCGGTTCTGAAGGCTTTAATCTTGGTTATTCTATGGCAAATATATTGATGCTCTGTATAGGCGTCGATAGTAAACTTCTTTCTATACCTTATAGTATGAATATTAAAGTAGGTCGGCCATTTTGATTTGTAACATACTTTTCCGGCTTGTTCGGTTGCAATTGTATCTGTTGTGCTAACAATACCTTGATCATCACGGGTTGGGTCAGGTGTTTCTGCCACCATTCTAAAGAAACGATCAGCATTACCGCCAGGAGTTGTTTCAAGAGAACCATAACAAGTTGGCTTTAAGCAATGTGTGCTGTTTCCACCTTGCTTTGCATAAGAGTAAACGTTTGTATCCTTCTTGGTTGCCAAATCTTCATCACTATAGTAGAAGTATCCATTTGCCTCATCACACAATGCATGATAGCAGGTAACCTGCTCCGGTGACGCAGACGGAGTTGGGCTAGAAGCATATTGGTTCACATAGGCATACCGACGAACAGTTCTGGCAGCAACATATTTACCAGGCTCAAAGCCACTAGAAGTTGTCTGCCAACCATTAGAAGTGTTACATCTACAACCGACATAACATGTTTTGCAATTATGTGACAAATTCAAGCTACTTGGCGTTTGCTCTCTGAATATACCGCTGTAAGTTGATTCTGCAAATTCTGCTATAGCAGAAGCTTCACCGGTAACAGCTATAACGTTTTGTGAATCACCTTCAAAGGTTAGTGTATTTGCTCCGGATCCATAAGACGTATTATGCGACAAGCAAAAATATTGTTTGTTTTCAATAACTTATTTAATTAACAAAATTAAAAATGGAAAAAAATTGCATTTTTGTACCACAAAAACGACAATTTCAAAACAGAAATTAAGCTAAAAGTAACTTATTTGTGCTATATAGAATCTCAAAGGTAAGCAACAAATAACTTGAATATTAAAAAGCTGTTGTTAATATAAGGAAGAATTTTCATATTTATTTTGTCTTGGAGAATTATGATTTCTATAATTACAGAGAAGTTTTGAAAATAGTTCATATTTTCCAAGAGATCCTCATAAAAATAATGTATAATTAATTATAAATACTCAGTTTTATGAAAACAAAGTACTTTTTGCGTGCTGTAACGATAGTTATGGCCGTAGCATTTTGTTGCGCGTTCTTTTCGTGCGGTCCCGACGGTACTTTGCCTGATTTTCCCAATCCTTTTCCAGAAGAGGAGCCAACAGGCGAGGTAACCTTTGAGATTAAACAAGAAAACAGCAATGGTGAAGGTGAAGATAACGGTAATGGAATAGATTCTCCTGCTGTGGTACAAACGGGTGATACTCTTGAAATGGCTGTCAGCCAGACAAGCAGTTACACTGATCCTGATGGAAGTGTATTTACTTGTGAGCCCAAAGCTAGTATTAAGCTTTCTGCTTTAGGTGATACACTATATGTGAAAGATTTTCAAACTTTAACAACTGTCAAAGAAATTTCTCAAGTAGCATCTGAAACAACTTCAGGTGAAAAACTGACCAAACAAACGTTGCAAACCTTTGATGTCGGAGGAAAAGAGGTCGTTTTTGATTTGGCGTATGATATATTTAATCATATCAATTCTCTTGAACAGAGTATTGAAATGCCTTATATCAAAATAAACTCTGCCAATTTTGGCACTGCTAAAACAGAAGAAACAAAGGGTTCTGCGTCGGCTGTGGTTGTTAAAGGGATGAGAATCACCCCTCATACACCCCAGACACGTGGTACTATTGTGGATTCTACGGCATATGATGTGAATGTTGCGTTTAATTTGGAGATTGAGAGTGTCAACACTAAGGAAACTCAAAATCAGACATTATCATTTGAGGTAGAGTTTTTGGCTGTGGTGAGGTCGGTTACCGAATATCCCGATCCGGAGATGTATTTCAGTTATCAGCTCCAAATTTTGGGCGGTACAAATAGTACATCTTCGCCTTTTAGGCTCAATCTTGGAGAGACAATGCATCTGCAATGGGTAGAAAATAGCCAATATAGCTATTTTTCATTGGATGATCGTACATCTCAGACCATCAGTCATGATCCTAAAGCCTTTGTAAAGCTTTTTGCCGGCAATGACACTTTGTGGGTAACCAACGAAGGAGAATTGGAGCAATTTGAAGCATCAGATGCCGTGATAACCGAAGAAGGAACTTCTCCGCTTATCATAACGGGGCAAAAAACATTTAGTATGGCCGGCAAAGACATTACGTTTAACTGGGGCTATGAAACTTATGATAGCTTAAACGCTGAGGGTGCAAATGTGGCTGTGCCGCATTTGGAACTGAGTGAACCGCAAATTATAAGTGTAAATGCCGTAGAACAGACGAGTGCCACTATCCCGGGCAAAACGGCAAGAGTTTATGAGGTAACCGTGCGTTTTTCTCAACAGCTCAAGACGGTTAATATTCCCGAAGAGCATGTGGAGACGATAGAATATGTTGTAAAATATATCGGCGCATTTGAGGTTAAGCTTGTTAAAGTGGTTTACCGTAAAGGCTGGGAATGGGTTGATTCGCATGATAATATCATGCTTGCGTATTATCCCATTGTTTATCGTGACCGTATTTATTCTACCGGAGAAACCTTTACCGATACTTTTAATGGTGGAGGATACCTTGCAAATATGAGAATGGATTTCTTGTTTGCCGGAGATTTTATAGAGAATGTTTCTGATGGGCAGGTTATTCGCAAGCGTGGTTATGCATATGGTGAAGATAGTATAGCTATTGTCGCTTTTTCAGCAAGTGTTCCAGATTTATCTCGTGTGTATAATGTATATCGTCCTGATTTTCAATCAGTCAGTAAGTATATATCTTCTCCACCGGGAACATGGGAAGAATATGAAACAGCCAAACTTTACAGTAACCAAGACCTTTCTCTTGGTAATGTAGAGGTTATTGGTGCAGATAGCCTTTCCGAAAAGGTCAGCGGTTGGTATTTTTATTCTCCGGACTACTGTTATGAGGCTGTTGCGTTAAATTATGGTGATGAGCTGAGATTGCTATGGGGAGGTTTTAGAATTGGGTTTTATGACGCGTATCTCTCTATAGACGGGCGGATGATAAACTTTTTAGCATTCCGTGGACCAATGCAGTTTGAAACACATAAGGAAGATATTACCATGCCCAATGGTGCTCCGGGAATTGTTTATACCTCAGAGTTCAGAAGAACGTTCTTGAGCAAAAACTTTTACGCCTGCCGAATAGATTCTGTTTATCAGCAAGAGCCGTAATCACTTTGACAATAAAAAACACCGCTGACCTTGTGGACGGCGGTGTTTTTTTTGTGATAAGCCGCTATACTTTTTCTTATTGGGAGGGAGACTGATATGCTTTTGATATTAAAAAAGCGGCTTATTTTGTCAAATAAACCGATGATTGTTTTAGAAGGGAGGGAGATGAGAAAAAGAAAATCAGACAACAATCGGTTTATTTTAGGATTAGGATAATTTTCTCTGTTACTAACTTAGGACGCAAGTTCTGAAAATTACCCTAAAGGTTCAGATAGTAAATATAAAAGATATGGAGTGAATATTTTTGTTTCTAGACATAAAATATACAAAAATTTTTATATTGTCAATACTTTTTTTTAATTTTTTTTCTTGAGAGCACAATATTTAATAAATAAGCCCCTAAAAACGCAAACAATAAAACTTTATTAAACCATTGACAAAGTAGCTAATATTGCATATATTGCAATAAATTAATTACTATTTTGTCAAATTTAATATTATAATATTATGGATTTTATTAGAAATACGCAAGACAGAGTAATTGAAACTCTGTATGAGTGTGATGCTGTTAAAGTTGACCTGGTCAACAAATTTCAGTTAAAAGGTGGTTATCTTTCGCCTGTGTACTGTGATACCGGTGTTTTGGAAAGCACAATCCAAACCAGAGGGTTTACAAGCACAGCTCTTTTGGCCTTGGTTCATAATGATTTTAATCGGTTGAATATAGATGCTATTGTGGGTGTGGTTAGCGGTGGCATTAGTTGGGCCGCTAGTTTGGCAAATTGCGATGCTTTGTCGTTACTGCGTGCTCACGCACATCCAAAAGACCATGGGCTCAAGAACCAAATTGATGGTGAACTTCCGTTTGATGGGGCAAAAGTGGTTGTCATTGATGATATGATTACCTCCGGCAAATCTGTTTTGAGTGTTGTTGAAGCATTGCGTGCCGGAAAAAACGGCAAAAAAGCAGAAGTTTTGGGCGTATATAGCATCTTTGATTGGTGTTTTCCCGCTGTTGATGCCAAATTTAAGGAAGCAGGTGTAGAAAAAAATCATCTCATCGCTTTTGAAGATCTTTTGGATTATGGGTTTAAGCACAACAAACTACCCAAAGAAGCAGAACAACCTATCCGAAGTTTTTATGAAGAGCACTGCTGATTTTCTGAATCACCCCTTGTAAGATTGTATCAATCTTACAAGGGTTTTTTTATGCCTAAATTTTAACTTTCTTTCGTTTATTCTCAAATGGAGCTACCGCGAAACACATATTTTCGTATGTGAGAGTTATAAGGGAATAGAAATGAGTACCCTCAAGCCTCCTAATTCACTATCGGTTAACTCAATCTTGCCACCATGAGAGGTAATAATATCTCGGGCAATGGATAAGCCCAAACCAACACCACCGGTTTCTTTATTACGCGATTCTTCTAAACGATAAAAGGCTTTGAACACATCTTCTCGCTTATCTTCCGGTATACCCGGCCCGTCATCATCAACGGTTATTTCCAATTTTTTATTATTACTCTCCAGACCAACGGAAACGGTTTTACCATAATTAAAAGCATTTGATATAATGTTAGTTATGGCGCGTTTTAAGGCCTGTTCACGCCCCTGAATAGCACTGACCTGGTCATTTGTGGAATAACGAATAAGGGCTTTGCTGTTACGGAATTTATTAAGAATACTCAAAATCAGCTCGTTCATATCAATAAAGGTGTTTTTCTCTCCGCCTTCACCGGAAACAAAAGCCAAATATCCGTCTAACATTTTTTCCATTTCATCAATATCTTGAATAAACTCCTTGTTTTCCTCGTTTTCAGGAAGCATGGCCATTTGTAGCTTCATTCTTGTTAAAGGTGTGCGCAAATCATGAGAAACGCCCGCAAGCATTTGTGTTCTTTCTGATATTTGCTTTAGAATACGCTCTTTCATTTTAATAAAAGCAATACCGGCTTTTCTGACTTCAGATGAACCATAGGGTTTGAAAGGGGTGTCAATTCCTTTACCAAAATCTTCGGCAACCTGAGCAAGTGTGGCAATAGAGCGAACTTGAATGCGCAAGAAAAGTGTTGCCACTAAAAAGAGCAATAATGATGTGCCAATCATCCAAACCAAGAAACCGAACAAAGCCGTACTAAAAATGTGTTTGGTTGAGGTTTTAAATTGATACAAACCATTTTCCGCTTCCACAAGAACAATTAAATCATCTCTACCCTTGTCTAGGTAAACAGATGTCATCATATTTGGAAATTTTTGGTGCAGAGAATTCTCTAACTGACCGGTTACCAATTTATACTCCGGACCATAATGCGTGTTTGTTTTAACGGTCAGTTGCTTTTCACCGGTAATCAAATCAAAATCTATACTATAAGTTTTGGCATAGAGTTGCTTAACTTCGGCAAATGTTTCAGGCTTATCGCGGGTAAGCTGTATGGCCATAGCAATATTATTGGACAGATTGTTAGATAGTCTTTTTCCAACCTTTTCCCAGTTTCCGTTCCAAAAGGCAATAACCAACACCACTTGCACCAAAATCAAAGGAATGAAAATAAGCAACATTGTACGGAAAAATAATGTATTGGGCATTATTTTCAATTTTATGTATTGTAACACTTTGTCCATTTTATCTGGTAATTTTATATGCATTTTATGCTCCTTTACTCTGAAATCAACATATACCCTTTACCGCGCACTGTTTGTAAATAGCGTGGATTCTTTGTATCTGTCTCTATTTTTTTTCTTAACCTAGTAATTTGTACATCAACTGTGCGCAAGCTCTCGGGACTGCCTAAAAGTTCTGCTAATTCTTCTCTGGTATGCACCTCTCCGGGATTCTTACCCAATAGGTTCAAGAGTAACCGCTCTACCGGAGTGATATGAATAACATCTCCGGATACAGAAAGCAGTTCGCCGCGCGATAAATCATAGCTTAAGCCGTTAAACATCAGCCGCGTTTCTTGATTTTTAATTTCTGCAGCTCTTTTTAAGATGTTATTGATACGAAGCACAAGCTCCTTTGGTTCAAATGGTTTGGGCACATAATCATCAGCGCCGATTTCTAAACCGTTCACCCGATCGGCAGCTTCTCCCATTGCTGTTAACAAAATCACAGGAATATTATTTCCTTTGGCTCTTAAGTTTTTTAAGAACTCTGTTCCGCTGATTTTGGGCATCATAATATCAACGATTAAAAGATCAAAAACATAACAGCAAAGAAAATTTTCAGCCTGTTCGGCACTTTCAGCCGCAGAAACAAGAAAACCTTGTTCTCTTAAATATCTTTGCAAAAGGCTTCTTAATCGCGTATCATCGTCTACAACCAAAATATGCTTAAAAGCCTCTGCCATAAATTTTCACCTTTATTTTGTTTTCTTTTGAGGAGTCTTAGTACTCTTCTTAACCGGTTTTGCTTTAGAAACAGGCTTTTTCTCATTAGCAGGTGCCGCAGAAACAGCTTTTTTTGATGAAGCCGTATCTTTTCTTATATAAGCAAGGCTCTGTTCAAAATATTGATATCCGGTTATAAAGGTTAATATACCGGCAACCCAAAGCAAAATTTCGCCTAAGCCGCCCCATATAGACAACCCTCTAAAAAAGAGCATAGACAAAGCGACCATTTGGAAGCCTGTTTTCCATTTTGCCAAACGTGTTACAGGCAAACCAACATTTACTTCGCGCAAAAACTCACGAAGACCGGAAACCAAAAGTTCACGACACAAGATAACAAAAACAGGAATGTAACTGATGGGGTGTAAAGCGCCCGGTTTAGCCAAGAAAACAACCAAAGCAGTGGCTACCAATAATTTATCGGCAATCGGGTCAAACAGGCGACCGAAGGCAGAAACCTCACCGCGATCACGAGCCAACTTGCCATCATAGTAATCTGTAATAGATGCTGCAATAAACAATATTCCGGCAAGATAGTTAAAAAAGCAGCAATTAACATAAACAGATAAAAAAATTAACGGAATCACAGCAATTCTGGATAGCGTAAGTAAATTAGGTAAATTATACACGGCAATTTCCTTTCCAATAATTACAACTCATTTTTATTTGATGATAATTGTTTTTTTTATTTATGGAAGTAATTATAAATGTTTTCAGCTGTTTTTTTGCTGATACCGTCTATTTTTGCAATATCATTAATGCTGGCATCTTTAATAGCCGAAACCGAACCAAAGTGGTTAAGTAAATCTCTTTTGCGTTTAAGCCCTATCCCTTCTATATCATCTAAATCTGATTTTGTGATTGATTTAGCTCTCTTTTTTCTGTGTGTTCCAATGGCAAATCTATGAGCCTCATCTCTTAGGTTTTGCAAATAAAAAGCGATTGACGAACGATAGGGAAGAGCAAAACTTTCTTTGCCTACCTGATGATAAAATTCTTTACCTGCATTTCTGTCGGGCCCTTTGGATATGGCAATAATATGAATATCAGTCAAATCATAATCTTTCAAGCTTTCATAAACAGCATGTAATTGACCTAATCCGCCATCAAGCAAAATAACATCAGGTTTGTTTTCATCAGTCATATGTTCAAAGCGTCTCTTTAAAACTTCTTTCATCATAGCAAAATCATCATTGGTAATAGAGGCATCTTTTATATTAAAAGTTCTATACGACTTTTTATCAAATCCTTCGGGAGTTGCCACAACCATTGCGCCAACAGCATACGAGCCTTGGTTGTGTGAGTTATCGTAAATTTCTATACGTTGAGGGATAGTTTTTAAGTCAAAACATTGCTTCATCTCTTCTAAATTGGCACGAATACTCTTATTTTCGGCCGAACGACGCTCTATGGCAGCATAGGCATTTTTGCGAACATTTTCTATTAATTTATACTTATTTCCTTTGGTAAATGTCAAAATTTTAGCACCGATAGCTTTTTCTAAAAATTCACTGTTTTCCAGGGCATCTGAAATATAAATTTCTTTGGGCGGCAGATGATTTGTATAGAATGTGCTCAAAAAAGCTTCCAATACTTCCTCAATAGAGGCCTCTTCCGTTTTTTTTACAAAATAAGGAGCATTGCCGCAATTCTGCCCGCCACGCACAAAGAAGATTTCTATACCATACCATCCATCCTTAAATGCAATGGCAATAATATCAACAGATTTCAAATCAGCATACTCCAAATTTGCGTGATTTTGTATATTTGTTAGAGCTTTTATTTGCTCTCTTAAGATAATAGCCTGTTCAAAATTTTCATTATCGCTGGCAGCTTGCATTTTATGAGAAAGCTCTTCTTGAATGGCAGCATTTTTTCCATCCAAAAACAAAACGACATTGTTAACCAGTTGGCGATAATCCGCTTTACTGATTTTATGAACACATGGAGCTGAACACCTTTTGATTTGATAGAGTAAACAAGGCCTCTCTCTATTATGAAAAACATTATCACGGCAGCTGCGCAACCCGAAAATCTTTTGGATGGTATTGATAACTTCATTAACAGCTGTGGCACTGGCGTATGGGCCAAAGTAGCGACTGTTTCCTTGTCTTTTTCCTCTAAATTTTCTTAAAGCCGGATATTCTTCATCCATATTAAGCATCAAATGCGGATAAGATTTATCATCTTTAAGTAAGATATTATATTTGGGATGAAGCTTTTTTATAAGTTCGTTTTCTACGATAAGCGCCCGATTTTCATTTTCAACAATAATAAACTCCATTTTGCGCACTTCGGCAACCATACGTTGCAAGCGGTTGGTGAGCTGGTCAATACGTGTGTATGCGACAATTCTTTTTTTTATATTTTTGGCTTTACCGACATATAAAACATCTCCCTTATCATTAAGCATACGATAAACACCGGGTGCTTCCGGTGCCAGTTTTACATTTTGTCTTAATACGCTCAGTCCTTGTTTGATATCAAACATATTAATCCATAAATCTCCATTCTTTACCGTTATAGACGCAAGCATGTCGCTGATATTGGGGCTTTAATATATATATATTGCCAATGCCGGAATATTCATAATAAGTGCTTAACAAATAAGCATCAATTTTATGCGCCGGAATCTTTTTGCCTCTTTGTTCCCAATATGTATCCCAGTAAATACCGCCATAAATGAGCTTGGGTTTCTTCTCTCTGATAAGGTCATTTAAATTATCTTTTTTAGCCACACCGGACTTTTCACCCAAGACATCAATTTGGCCCAGCAAAATAGCATAAAAGCCGGGATCTTTGGCCTTAAGATTATAAGTAGAATAATAGCCGTTAAGTGCATAGTCGCAGGGCGTTAAAACCTTGAAAGCCAATTCATGTCCGTTTGTAATATCTTTTTTTGCTATTTCTGTTTTATAGGTGCTCTGATAGTTATACCATCCCATAACCAACAGATAAAAAATACTTACCCAAGCCAAAAGTTTTTTATATTTGATAAAGCGACTTAAAAACATTACAGTCAACATTATGGCTGTCATAAGCCAAAAAATAACATAGTGCAGAAATGCAGAAAAATAAAGCATACGCAGTGCCGTTTCAAACCAAAACATCTGGGAAAACATTCGTTCCATATCGGAACCTTTGTATAGGTAATAAAGAGAAGCCACGCCGGCAAAGGGCAGAAAAATATAAAAATCAATATACTCTTTGGGCGGAAAGATAATACGTTGTTCTTCAAATATTTTAGGAATATAGGTATTAAAAGGATAATTGGATAACCAGTAAATTTTAAGAGCATCTTGTTGGTAGAGATACCCTAAAAACATAAGTAATAGAATAATCGGCAATAGAGAGGCATACAACAAATGAGAAAGCTTAATTTTTCCCGCTAATAACCAATATATAACAAATACTCCCGGAACAACCAAATGCATCAGCACTTTTTGGGTAAACATAAAACTGATAAAAAAGGCTAAAAAGCTGATGGTTAAATATTTTTGTTTGGGCGCTTTAATGTATAAAAATAAATAATATAAACCCATATAGAAAAACAGATACATAAAGGTATCCGGTCTATAATCCGTAGACCACAAAAGGGAATATGCGCTTGCTAAGATGGCGGCTAATATAAGGGCAGCGTTTTTGTTTTCATAGTCAATTCTAAAGAGTTTGTATTGATAATAAGCAATCAAATAG
>Ga0310786_10003486_pt1 | contig 22852 bp, 19 predicted proteins | sample AusTroGonzalo_MG_FD_203881 | JGI IMG/M metagenome (GOLD analysis project Ga0310786, IMG submission 203881) | Bovine rumen microbial communities from tropical cattle in Woodstock, Queensland, Australia - Gonzalo_03 (v2) (version 2) | ecosystem: Host-associated > Mammals > Digestive system >...
ACGTGGCTTGTCCTTTCGGTCCTGACGTGCCCATCCGAAGTAGGGAGTCATGGCGATGATTTGACGTGCTGATGCGCGCTTGGCGGCATCGATCATAAGTAGTAGCTCCATGAGGTTGTCGGTGTTGGGGAAAGTGGACTGTACGAGGAACACGTCTTTGCCTCGTACCGACTCTTCAAACGATACGACGAACTCTCCGTCGGAGAAGTTGGTGCGTACCAGATTTCCTAAGGTGCAACCCAATTGTTGACAAATCTGTTCGCCGAGATATTTGGAGTTGGTGCCGGCGAAAACTTTGTAGTCTTTGTTATCTTCCATTGTAAGATGAGAATATAATATTCTATTCTATTTTGAGTGCAATTCTATTTCGTGTGCCCAAATCTACACGCGATGTATCTTTGTGACTGCAAAGGTACACTTTTTTTTTGTATTAATCAGCAGCTTTTCGAAAAATCTTGAATAAATCTATCAATTCTTTGAAATTATTCGACTCATGGAAGTCAAATCGTTCCCAAAGAACGTCTTCAAGTACGATTCCGCCGAACCCGCAGTCGCGCGCAAACTGTACACCGTCGATGGTGGTGATGCCACCCATAAAGATGTGGTGGTTGATCTTGTGATCACGTACAGCTTGTTCGATAGCGGAGAGGGTAGCATCGAGCACGATGTGGCCATAGTGGTCGGTGTTGTGGTCGAGATCGTCAATGGTGCATGAGCGCGAGATGTAGCCTTTGTACCCGTGAGGCTTTGCGGGATTGCGTGAACTCAGATGTATACCCTTCAGCCCGTATTCGCCTTGCAGGTAGAAGTGGTCGCTGGTGATGATGCGCGAGTACCATTTGTGGGGCATAAGGGTGAGTAGCCGTTCGCAGAAAATGGGTTCGGAATCCGGCTTGCTAAGGTGCAGGATGTCCAGTCCTTCCTCGAACAGTGTCTGAAGGATGGTGTTTTCTTCCACGAAGAATAGGGGTGATGTGGCTACTGCAATCTTCATTACTGGGTGTTGATGGTGTCGAGCGTGTATTGGCTACTTCCGTCGAAGCAGTGGGTACATATCTGGCATTTCGGCAGTCCAATGCTCTCGACGAGCGTCTCGAGTTTGCTGAACTGAAGTGATGAGAGGTTGAATCTACGGCGTATCTCTTCGACCATACGCGTGTATTCAGGCGAGTCGGTCTTGACATAGCGGTCGATATTGGTATTCTCTGCTCCTTCGAAGTCTTTAATGACGCGGCGTGTAATCAACTCCATATCGCCCTGTGAGCGTGAGAAGTTGATGAACGGACATCCGTAGATGAGAGGTGGACAGGAAATGCGCATGTGTACCTCTTTGGCACCGCATTCGTAAAGAGCCTTGGTGTTGTCGCGTAATTGGGTGCCTCGTACGATAGAGTCGTCGCAGAACAGCATACGCTGGTCTTTCAGCATCTGACGGTTGGCGATGAGTTTCATCTTGGCTACGAGGTTACGTCGTTCCTGATTGCTTGGTGTGAACGAGCGTGGCCATGTAGGTGTATATTTGGAAACTGCACGGCGGTAGGGGATACCGTGTCCGGCAGCATAACCGATAGCCATACCTGTTCCCGAATCGGGAATGCCACATGAGCAGTCAACGGGTGTAGGGTCGGTTTCGCCCATAGTCTTTCCGCAACGGTAGCGAACGTCTTCTACATTGATACCTTCGTATGAAGAGGTGGGGAATCCATAGTAGACCCATAGGAAGGAGCATATCTGCATACCCTTGTTGGGCTTACGCAGTTGCTCGATATAGTTGGCTTGCATGCGAATGATTTCGCCTGGTCCAAGATAGCGTTCGACTTCGTAGCCGAGGTTGGGGAAGGATGTCGATTCGCTGGATACTGCGTATGCATCTTCCTTGTGACCTACAACGATAGGAGTACGACCCCATGAGTCGCGTGCAGCGATAATGCCATCTTCGGTAAGCAGCAGCAGCGAGCATGAACCTTTGACTTCGCGGAACACGTTTTCGATGCCTTCGACGAACGTCTTTCCTTTAATAATAAGTAGTCCGATGAGTTCGGTCTGGTTGATCTTACCCGAACTGAACTCGGAGAGGTGCATGTTTTCGCTCAGTAGCTTTTCTGCCAGCTCTTCCTTGTTGTTGACTTTGGCTACGGTGACGATAGCAAACCGTCCGAGGTGGCTGTTCATCAAGAGTGGTTGTGCATCTGTGTCGCTAATGATGCCGATACCTGCATTGCCTTTGAACTTGTCGAGACTGTCTTCGAATGCTGAACGGAAGTATGTACATTCAAGATTGTGGATAGAACGATTGAACCCTGTCTCTTTGCTGTAGGTCGACATACCGCCTCTCATGGTTCCGAGGTGAGAGTTGTAGTCTGTCCCGTAGAACAAATCGTTGACACATTCTTTGGTTGATACCGTTCCGAAAAATCCTCCCATAAAATAGTTGGTTGTTTGAGTGAATGATGAATAATGTATGATTAATCGGTCAGCACCTTGAACTTGATGTGTTCTTCGTCGAGATAGGCGTTGATGGTGTTGCCAGGTTGCAACTCCGATTCAACAATCATCTCCGAGATTCCATCTTCAAGATGTTGTTGGATGGCCCGACGTAGCGGGCGTGCTCCGAATTGTTTGTCGTATCCTTTTTCTGCAATGAACTTCTTTGCCGAGGCTTCGATGGTAAGTCGGTAGCCGAGTGTCTCGATGCGGCGGAACACACTTTCGAGTTCGATGTCGATGATGCGTGTGATAGCTTCGAGGTCGAGTTGGTCGAAGGTGATGATTTCGTCGATACGGTTGAGGAATTCGGGCGAGAACTGCTTGTTGAGTGCTTTCTGTATGACGCTACGACTCACTTGCTTGTCGTCCATACCTGCCATTGCAGAGAATCCCACGCCGCGTCCGAAGTCTTTCAGTTGACGTGTTCCGACATTGGATGTCATGATGATAACGGTGTTGCGGAAGTCGACCGTACGGCCGTTGGAGTCGGTGAGTCGTCCGTCGTCCATCACTTGTAGCAAGATGTTGAACACATCGGGATGTGCTTTCTCAATCTCGTCGAGCAGCACGATGGAGTAGGGCTTGCGACGTACTTTCTCGGTCAGCATACCTCCTTCCTCATAGCCTACATAGCCTGGAGGTGCTCCTACGAGTCGGCTGACGGTGAATTTCTCCATGTATTCCGACATGTCGATACGAACCAAAGCATCGCTTGAACCGAACATGTGTTCTGCGAGTTTCTTGGCAAGATAAGTCTTTCCCACACCTGTAGGTCCGAGGAACATGAAGGTACCGATAGGACGGTTCGGGTCTTTCAGTCCAATGCGGCTACGTTGGATGGCGCTGACCAGTTTGTCTATAGCATCGTCTTGTGCAATGACTTTGGTCTTGAGTTCCTGACGCATGCCCTTAAGGCGGATGCCTTCGTCCTGTGCCATCTTCGATACAGGGATACCTGTCATGATGGATACCGTTTCGGCCACTTTGTCGGCATCGACGGTTTCACGATTCTCTACCAAAGTGCTTTCCCATGCAGCCTTCATCTTATTGAGTTGTTCGCGCAGGTTCTTCTCCTTGTCACGGAAGTCGGCAGCACGTTCGTAGTCCTGACCTTTCACTGCCTTCTCCTTTTCACGGATAGCTTCGTCGATGAGCTGCTCTTGCTGCTCAATCTCCTTCGGTACATTGATGTTGTTGATATGTACACGCGAACCAGCCTCGTCGAGTGCATCGATGGCTTTGTCGGGGAAGAAGCGGTCGGTCACATAGCGTTCTGTCAGATTGACACATGCATCGAGCGCTTCCTCGGTGTATGTGACATTATGATGTGCTTCGTAGCGGTCCTTGATGTTGTGGAGAATGATTTTGGTTTCTTCCACCGTGGTAGGCTCTACGATGATTTTCTGGAATCTGCGTTCGAGCGCTCCATCCTTCTCGATGCTCTTACGATACTCATCAAGGGTCGTAGCACCGATACACTGGAGTTCGCCTCGTGCCAATGCTGGCTTCATCATGTTGGCAGCATCCATTTGTCCGGCCTGATTACCTGCGCCTACGAGGTTGTGAATCTCATCGATGAAGATGATGATGTCGGGATTCTCTTTCAGTTCGTTGATGATGGCACGCATACGCTCCTCGAACTGTCCACGATATTTCGTTCCTGCTACGACGGTCGACATATCGAGCGAGATGATACGCTTGTCGAACAAGATACGTGACACCTTACGGTTGATGATGCGGAGAGCCAGTCCTTCAACAATGGCACTCTTGCCCACACCTGGTTCGCCAATGAGTACAGGGTTGTTCTTTTTCCGTCGTGAGAGAATCTGAGCGATACGTTCGATTTCTTTCTCACGTCCCACCACAGGGTCGAGTTTCCCTTCGAGGGCAGCTCGGGTGATGTCGACTCCGAACGAGTCGATGGCAGGTGTGTCGGATAGTTTCTGTTTGTTGTCAGTGGCTTTCGCTGTCGAGTTCGATTTGCGGCTCGATGGTGGAGCATCGTCCTCTTCCTCATCGTCAAAGTCTATTTCAGCTTTTGGCGCAGTAGGTTTGGGCTGGAGCGTCGCCAGCACACTATTATATGAGATGCCGTTCTTGTTGAGGAACTGCATGGCAGGAATCGATTTGTGTTTCATAAGTCCCAATAGAACATGTTCCGACTTGATGCTATCACTCTTCAGCAGTTTGGCTTCGAGCAATCCAAGTCGCAGAATGTTCGATGTCTCTTCGCCCACAACAAGATTATCGACAGCTTCTTCAGACATCGCATATTGTTTGAGATTATCTTCGAGATTGTGTTTGTATTCTTGGACGTTAAGCAGCAACTCGTTCTGCAGAATGCGGAAGGCGTGGTTTTGTCCATCACGTATGATGCCCAGCATGAGGTGTTCGGGTTCGATGCTCATGTTGTGTAGTCGCACCGCCTCTTCTCTGCTGTACGAAAGTATTTGCTTCAGTTTGTCCGAATAGGGTAGTGATAGTTTCATCTTAACTGTACATTATGATTGTTATATGTACGTCATCTACAAATATCGTGCCAATTTACTTCAACCATTTGTTCAAGCGGTCCATGATGTCCGATTTGTCAGGCTCTGGCATGTCGGTGATGTTTGACCCATGATCTCCTCCTGGCTGTACATAGACACGCATATTGGCTTTCTTGCGGCAATCGAGCCATGTGCACACACCGCTGGCACTCCAAGGGTCGGCCTCGCCGTAGATGAAAATCATCGTGGGGTCTTCCTTCTTGAGGAACTTCACCGTATGCTTATAGAGTGTAGGGTCGAACTGATAGTGGCGTAGCTCGGGAGTGAGCATGATTTTACGCAGATATCCTTTCGTATTCTTCACCTTCGTCCATTTCTTCAGACCCTTGAGCGAGTAACCGTAATAGCCCAGTTCGCGAACAGCCTGCACATCAAATGGCAGGTATTTGTTGGGGTAGGCAAAGTAGTCAGGGCTTGATACACGCATGAAGTGGTCGAATAGTGGTTCGTCTGGTCCTGTGAGCGATGGAATCTCGCTGGCTTTGGTTCCGTACTGGAAATGTGCGAATGCATATTCCATGACGACATAATCGTATATCTCCTCAAGGGGTAGATAGAACTGATAGTTGTGGCTTGTGCAATATGCCTTGAAGAGTGGCAACATCGTGTCTCTGCGTTTCAGCATCTCCTGTTGAGCCTTCAGCACGATAGCGCGGTCTTCTGCCGTTCCTGCTTTCTTGGCGAGGAACTTCTCATGACGACCGTCCTCCACAGCACGGTTGAGAGGTGCTACGTAGCTTACACTTGCATCTACATCGTCGGGATAGTAAGCCCTATAGAACATCGTGGTCTGTCCACCTTTGCTCGATCCCGTGCTAATCCATTTGCCTTTGAATATCTGTCCGAGTGTTTGGCGTACATGGTGCAGGTCACGCAGGGAGTTGGCTACCGTCATGTAGTCCCAGTTACAAGGCTCGGGTACAGACTGGTCGAAGTAGCGGTATTCACACAGCACGATATTGGCACCGAAAAGCCGACCCAGTTCGATGTCGTAGCGTGAAAAGTTGCCGTAGCTGGCGCTGTATCCTTCTGTCACGATGATAGTCGGGGCATTGATGTCGCGCAGACATACGAAGATGCGCTGTCCGAAAGTACCTTTGTCGGCATTGTCGCCATCAATGTTCTGACGAATTTTCATCACATACTTCTCTTTGAATACAGGCGATTCAAGTGTCTGTACGTCGCTGATACCGTCGAGCGATTTCAGCAGTTTAGAGAAGTCGGTCTCTGTCTGAGCCACCATGACGATGGTCAGCAACAGAAGTTGTGTGATGAATAGGAGTCGTTTCATTGGTTGGGATGATATTTATTGGCCTCATGGGGCTTATGGGGCCTATGGACCATATAATTTAATAGGCTCTTGCGATGAGTACACGATACTTGGCGGGTTTGCCGCTCACCATGTCGGTACCTGGTGTCTGTTCGAACATGTAAGGCACACAACGTATGGTAGCTTGCGTCTCTTCCTTGATCTTGGCTTCGGTCTCTGGGGTTCCGTCCCAGTGGCAGAGGAAGAATCCGCCATCCTTGATTTTCTCTTTAAACTCTTCGTAGTCTTCGCATTCGTAGATATGTGCGTTGCGATAGTCGAGCGCCTTCTTGTAGATGTTGGCTTGAATGTCTTCGAGCAGGTTCTTTACGTAGTTCTCAATGCCGTCAATGCTGACGGTTTCCTTCTCAAGTGTGTCGCGTCGCATTACTTCAACGGTTCCGTTCTCCAAGTCGCGAGCTCCGATAACCAGACGTACAGGTACGCCCTTCAGTTCGTAATCGGCAAACTTGAATCCAGGACGTTTCTTGTCGTCATTGTCGTATTTCACGCTCACGCCGAGTGTCTTGAGATTGGAAATGATGTCCGACACCTTATTATCTATTAATGCCAGCTGTTCGTCGGTTTTCCAGATTGGAACGATGACCACCTGGATTGGTGCGAGGTGTGGTGGAAGTACCAATCCGTTATCGTCGGAGTGGGTCATGATGAGTGCACCCATGAGTCGGGTTGAAACGCCCCAGCTGGTAGCCCATGCATATTCTTGTTGATTGTCTTTGTTGAGGAAGGTTACTTCAAAGGCCTTTCCGAAGTTCTGTCCAAGGAAGTGGCTCGTACCGCTCTGTAGTGCCTTACCATCTTGCATCATGGCTTCGATGGTGTAGGTGTCGAGTGCACCAGCAAATCGCTCGGTTTCGCTCTTCACGCCTTGAATCACAGGAACTGCCATGTATTGCTCGGCAAAGTCGGCATACACTTTCAGCATCAGTTTGGCACGCTCTTCAGCCTCCTCGCGTGTGGCATGAGCAGTATGTCCTTCCTGCCAGAGGAATTCCGAGGTGCGGAGGAACAGACGTGTACGCATTTCCCAGCGCATCACGTTACACCACTGGTTGCACAGGATTGGAAGGTCACGATATGACTTCACCCAGTTCTTGTATGTGTTCCAGATGATGGTTTCTGACGTAGGACGTATGATGAGTTCTTCTTCTAGTTTCGCAGCAGGGTCGACCACCACGCCGTCGTGTGTTTCGTTGGTCTTCAGACGGTAGTGGGTCACTACGGCACATTCTTTTGCAAATCCCTCCACGTGTTCAGCTTCTTTGCTGAGGAACGACTTGGGGATGAGCAATGGGAAATAAGCGTTTTGCACGCCAGTTTCCTTGAATTTCTTGTCAAGCTCACTTTGAATCTTCTCCCAGATGGCATATCCATACGGACGGATGACCATACATCCGCGTACGTCCGACTGTTCAGCCAGTTCGGCTTTTACCACCAATTCATTGTACCATTGCGAATAGTTGACGCTTCGTTTCGTCAACTCTTTTAGTTCTGTTGCCATAATATATAATTGTGTGTTCTTATAAACATTTTTACTATTGACTTTCAATCAGCTTCTGCAAATCGAGTACAAATTTACGAATAAATTCATAATCCACATGAAGAAAACAGCGTGAAAAGCGTAAAATTTCATTTTTTTTTAAAAAAAACGGGAGAATATGATTTTTGTTTCAAGAAAAATACCGATATTTGCAGACGAAAAGAAGACGAAATTAGTGCAACAAATTTTTTTAATCGATTAAATTATGAAGAATTTCAAATTTCTCGCAGTAGCACTCAGTGCTATGATCATCCTTTCAGGATGTGGTAACATGAACAATACTACCAAGGGTGGACTCATTGGTGGTGGTGGCGGTGCAGCTCTCGGCGCACTTGCTGGTTATTTGATTGGTAAAGACGCTAAGGGTGCGGCTATCGGCGCTGCAGTTGGTGGTGCTGTAGGTACTGGCGCTGGTGTCATCATCGGTAAGAAGATGGATAAGGCTAAGGCAGCTGCTGAGGCAGTGAAGAACGCTCAGGTTGCATCAATCAAGGATGCTAACGGCCTCGATGCTGTAAAGGTTACTTTCGAGTCAGGTATCCTCTTCGATACAAACAAGTCTGACCTCAAGGCTGCATCTAAGACTTCTCTCCAGAAGTTCGCTAACGATGTGCTCAAGGTTAACCCAGACATGGATGTTGTCATCGTAGGTCACACCGACAACACGGGTACCGATGCTATCAACAATCCTCTCTCTGAGAAGCGTGCTCAGTCAGTTGAAAGCTATCTTAAGTCTTGTGGCGTAAGCTCAAGCCAGATTCGTTCGGTACAGGGTGCCGGTTCAACTCAGCCTGTTGCTGACAATAGTACAACAGCTGGTCGTCAGCAGAATCGTCGTGTTGAAGTATTCCTCTATGCTTCAAAGGCTATGATTGAGGCTGCTGAGAAGGAAGCTGCTCAGTAAAAAAGAAGAGATATTTACTTAGTATTATATTTAGAATTTTGGTTAATAATTAATGTAGTTAAAAACCGAGTACAATCAAGGTTTTGAAGAGGATGTGTAGCGTGATGTTACGCATCCTTTTTTAATCCTAAGAAGTCTTTTTTGTTTTTAATATCACAAGTCAAATGAAGAAATTCCTCAAGGTCGTCCTCTGGATTATCATTGCATTCTTCGTCCTCTCGATAGGCACGACGATTGTCTATCGCTTCTATCCTGTACCCGTTTCGCCGCTCATGCTGATTCGTCTCGGTCAGCAGTTGGCCGATGGCCGGCAGCTAAAGTTGGCCCATCGTTGGGTACCGCTCGACAGCATCCATCCGTCGCTGCCACAAGCAGTGTGGGCAAGTGAGGACCAGAACTTCTTACGCCATCATGGTTTCGACTTCGATGCCATTGAGCAGGCACTGCAGGAGCGAGAAGAGAAGGGGAGGGTACGTGGCGCCAGCACTATTAGCCAGCAGACGGCTAAGAACGTGTTCCTATGGCCAGAATCGTCGTGGACACGTAAGGCTTTCGAGGCCTATTTCACCGTCCTCATTGAGGTTTTCTGGTCGAAGCGCCGCATCATGGAAGTCTATCTCAACACCATCGAGATGGGTGACGGTATCTACGGAGCTGAAGCCGTTGCCCTCGAACACTTCGGCTGTCATGCGCGCGACCTCGATGCCAATCGTAGTGCCCTCATCGCTGCCTCACTGCCCAATCCGCTCAAACGCAACAGCGCCAAGCCCACGCAGTATATGTACAAGCGGCAGCGGAAGATACTGAAACAGATGAAACATATTGGGGAATTCCCAAAGGAATAAAAAGATGCGAGCCACATAACGGCTCGCATTTTCAGTCCCTCCACTATCGCTCTCCCACCATACTCCAGCCTCTCTCCAATCCTTCACTTATTCTTCTCTAACAATCCTCAAATCTGTCGTTCATTCTTCATCATCACATCTCCAGTCATCCTCTATATGATGCTCATTATTTGTTCAGCACTTCTTCAGTACTTGTTCAGTGTTTGACTGAAGAAGTACTGAAGAAGTGCTGAACATCTACTGAATAAGAGATAGAGTAACGCATGCGATAAATATGGGTATTGCAGGTGGGTTCTTTGCTTATCCATAGTGAGGCCTATGAGAGGGATTGGTGAGGAATTATATAAGGACTATTGTGAAACGTCTTTCCGATGCAAACATCATGTGTTTCGGTGAATCGACCTAGCGTTTTTGGGCTTTTCCGCAATTTTCTTTGGTGGTGTCAAAATTATTTATTAATTTTGCAGTTCGAATAGGAAAGTAACAAATCATTCATGGATAAAATAAGAAATTTTTGTATCATCGCCCACATCGACCACGGAAAATCGACGCTGGCCGACCGCTTGTTGGAATTTACGCATACCATCAAGATTACGCAGGGACAGATGCTAGACGATATGGACTTGGAGCAGGAGCGTGGCATCACGATCAAGAGTCATGCCATTCAGATGGAATATAAGAAGGACGGTGAGACGTACATACTTAATTTGATCGATACTCCGGGACACGTGGATTTCTCGTACGAAGTGTCGCGAAGCATCGCTGCCTGCGAAGGGGCTTTGCTTGTCGTCGATGCTACTCAGGGCGTACAGGCGCAGACCATCTCGAACCTCTATATGGCTATCGACAACGACTTGGAAATCATTCCTGTCATCAATAAAATAGATATGCCGAACGCGATGCCTGAAGAGGTGGCTGACGAAATCATCGACCTCTTAGGCTGTAAACGTGAGGAAATCCTGCTGGCTTCGGGCAAGACCGGTGAGGGTGTGGAAGATATCCTCAACGCTGTTGTCGATCGCATTCCACATCCGACGGGTGATGAGCAGGCTCCGCTGCAAGCACTCATCTTCGACTCCGTATTCAATTCCTATCGTGGCATCATCGCTTACTTTAAAATCGTGAATGGCGTAATGCGCCCAGGCGAGAAAGTGCGGTTTATCAACACGAAGAAGGAATATCTGGCAGAGGAAATCGGTGTGCTGAAGATGGACATGATTCCCCGTAAGGAACTTGGAACGGGTGATGTAGGCTATATTGTCTCAGGTATCAAGAATGCTGTGGAGGTGAAGGTGGGCGATACCATCACTACCGTTGCCAATCCCAGTCAGCAAGCCATCGAAGGTTTCGAGGAAGTGAAACCGATGGTCTTTGCTGGTGTCTATCCTATCGAAACCGAAGACTATGAGAACCTGCGCACATCACTCGAGAAACTTCAGTTGAACGATGCTTCGTTGTCGTTCCAGCACGAGAGTTCGGCGGCACTCGGATTCGGATTCCGCTGCGGATTCCTCGGACTGCTTCACATGGAAATCGTGCAGGAACGTTTGGACCGTGAGTTCAATATGAACGTCATCACCACTGTTCCCAACGTATCGTATATGGTGTACGACAAGCACGGCAATGCGCAGGAAGTGCATAACCCGTCGAGCATGCCCGACCCGACACTTATCGAGCATGTCGAGGAGCCGTTCATCCACGCAACAGTCATCACCACAGCCACGTATATCGGTCCTATCATGACACTCTGTCTGGGCAAGCGTGGCGAACTCATTAAGCAGGAGTTCATTGCCGGTAACCGTGTGGAGATTCAGTTCCTCATGCCGCTTGGCGAAATTGTGATAGACTTCTACGACAAACTCAAGAGCATCAGTCGCGGTTATGCATCGTTCGACTACCACAGCGCAGGCTTCCGACCATCGAAATTGGTAAAGCTCGATATTCTGCTCAATGGTGAAAGTGTCGATGCTCTATCCACGCTGACCCATGTTGACAATGCAGTAACACTGGGACGCCGCATGTGTGAACGACTGAAAGACCTGCTACCTCGTCAGCAGTTCGACATCGCCATCCAGGCAGCGATTGGTGGCAAGATTATCGCTCGTGAAACCGTAAAGCAAGTCCGTAAGGATGTGCTCGCCAAATGTTACGGAGGTGATGTGTCACGTAAGCGTAAACTCCTTGAGAAACAGAAAGCAGGAAAGAAACGTATGAAACAAATAGGAAACGTGCAGGTGCCACAGAAGGCATTCCTTGCCGTCCTGAAACTCGATGAATAATATGAAGAAACTTACCCTCCTACTTAGTACCTTGATGGTTTCGGTAACTTTGATGGCCGACCCAATCGATGCAGAGAGAGCAAAGTCATTAGCTGCGCAGTTTATGCTGTCGGCAGGTACACAACCCGAATTGGTGAAGACCGCAGCACGCCGCAGCTGTAGCGGACGAAGGTTGGCACCAACTTATCAGAAAGCTGCACCTTATTATATATTCAGTAGGGGCGAAAACCAAGGGTTCGTCATCGTCAGCGGTGACGATGCGCTGCCCGAGGTGCTCGGATACACCGAAAGCGGCAATTACGATGAGAACAACATGTCTCCGTTCCTTCGCTGGTATCTCGACTATTATGGCAGCATGATTGAGGATGCACAGGAAACTCAGTTGCCACGTCGTGCTCCTCAGGTGACAGCTGCTGCACGAGTAGATATTGCGCCGATGATTGCCACCCATTGGGATCAAGGATGGCCTTACAGCAATCTCTGTCCCGACCGCAAAGACGGTGGTGGTAAATGTCTGACGGGATGTGTGGCAACTGCTGCTGCGCAGGTTCTGTACTATTGGCACAAGGATCTGACGGATGTCACACTCGCTGCAACCTCCAGCTATACATACGGTAGCGAGGCTAAAGCTACGCGAGCATTCCCTAAAGGAACTAAACTGAAGTGGGACCTGATGCGTACGAAATACGGAACCGAACCCGAAGAATACCGCACAGCTGTTGCAACGCTGATGGCAATCGTCGGAGGCGGTGCTGGTTTGACCTACGGTTCGAGTACGGCAGGCTATCCCGAGAACTGCATCAATGTGTTCAAGAATATCTTCGGCATGAACGGCGGTACACACAAGTATAAGGATCACGGAGGGGAAACCGAGGTATCGGACGATGCTTGGGCTACTCAGCTCTACAACGAACTGATGAAGCAAGCACCGATTCTCTATGCTGGATGTCGCGAATATAAGGACAACAACGGTGACACTCAAGCCGAGGGACACGCTATCGTCATCGACGGCTATCAAGCCAAGACCGGCTATTTCCACTTTAACTTAGGGTGGGGCGGACAAGGCGACGGCTATTTCACTGTAGCTCGCAGCAAGAGTCCGTCGTGGGGATTCAACGACTCATGGCAGGAATATGTCATTGGTGTCTCACCTCGCAAGCAGAACATGCAGGCCGAGTTTGTGGTTCGTCCAAAGGTTTATTTCAACCGCTCGAATACCTTCACCGTTGAGGTGAAGAATAACGGAACGCTCGACTATTCGGGCATCTACTTCTTTGCCAACACAACGGGCAAGAAGCCAACGCAACTTTCCGAAGCAAAGGATAAGGACACAGAGACCGTGCTGAGCAACAAAGGCACTGCTGTGCGACTGAAACTGCAAGCTAAACCAACGAATGCACAGAAGTGGTATTTCTTTGTGACGGACAAGTATCTGAACGTGCTGGCACAATACGAAACGACGGCCGAAACGCCTACGAACGACCTATTGCTGACGGACGTGAACCTTATTGGCAGTAGCGACACGGAAGTGCATAACGGCGAGACTTATTCGGTCATCTACAACACCCGAGCGATGGCTGATGTTGTCATCGAGAACAAGAGTAAGACCAACTTTGAAGGTACTCCACGAATGGCTATCTACGAGAGTACTGACGACGGAAAGACTTTCAACTATGTAGGCTATAAGTACGGCAAAATCACTATTGATCCTTGTGCAACAAGTTCCGTTTCGATTACTATTTCGTCGACTTCTAACTGTCCGATTTCGATTGGTAACCTTTACTACGGCGTGATGCTCGACACGATTCCTGCCTTGCACGCAGATGATTTGTTGAAAGGTACACAGGAGCATATCATCCGCTTTGTCATGAAGGAGGGCGAACTGGAGACTGTTAGTTACGAGAATGGATGTTTGAAGCTGAAAGGTATCTGGGATATCAATCGTTTCATCACCATCACCAAGAAATCGGCTTACAAGGGAGCGACCAGTTTCGACCTGACGGATGTGAGCAAGATTGCCGAGATTCCTGTTCTCGAAGCCAATCCGAATGTTGTTTACTATGTCAGCGATGACCCGCAAGCGACAGGTCAGAATGTTATCAAGGGTGGTGTATGTAGCCGATTGGTGCTGAAGCCTGGTTATGACTTTGCTCCGCTGAGCGACTTCAAGGCGCTCAATGCTACCATCAATATTGATATGCCTGCCCATCGTTGGGGATTGTTGACTGTTCCTTGCGACGTGACGGTTCCTGACGGCATCTTTGCTCGCCAGGTTGAGTCGCATGCTTCGAGCGGCATCAGTAGCCGTACCGTTGATGTGCGCAATTTGGAGGCAGGTCATACTTATCTGATGATGACTTCGAGCAATAGAAGCCAGATGCTTCATGGCGTTGATGTACAGGTTGTGAAGCAAGTGGTTGCGAATGTCGACACTGCGATTGTCGGAACGTTCGTATCGACCACAACTCCTGCTGGTGCGTTCCTTGTGAACGACGAAGACCAGCAATACTTTGCTTTGGCGGATGCAGGAACTGCTGTGGAGGCTCTTCGTGGCTATTTCTATGCATCGAACGTCACCAAAGACTTCCGCGCCTATTCGTCCATTGCAGCCGACCCCAGCTATCAGTCGCTGGCTGAACGTATTCAGGCTGCTTACACCGCAATCGATGAGTATGGCTTCTATGCCAAGAAAGATTCGACCGATGCGTTGTGTGCCCGAATTGATTCTGCTGAAATTGTCTTTACAGAACGTACGGCATCTATCTCTGACGTGCGCTTGAGGTTCAAGGAGTTGGAGACATTGACCCAGAACTATATTGCCGGTGCGCCCAACCCATACGAGTTGCTCGACTACACCTCTTACATCGTTAATCCATCGTTTGAGACCAGCAAGACGGGATGGGAGACAGACGGATTGGTGAAGAAGAACTCCGAATTGGCGCTGATGAGTGTAGGTGCTCACGGTAACAATATTCTTTACAATTGTAAGGCCGATAGTACCGGTTCGGCTCTGACTCAGGTTATACAGGGATTGCCACGCGGCTATTATCGCTTGACGGCGAAAGTGGGTTCGTCAGAGGGACGCAGCGTCACCATGTTTGCCGGCGATACGGCTGTAGTGGTCAAAGCAAGTCCGATGGGCGTTCACTATCTGGTCGAAGCGCGCATCGATGATATCCTTGTCACGACAGGTGAGCTGCCAATCGGTATTCGTGAAGGCGATTTCTATAAGGTCGACGACTTCCATCTCGCCCTCACTGGCTATGCACCTGTAACCATCCCTGAAGATGTCAACGGTGACGGTAGTGTTGATACGCAGGATGTACTCAAGATTTACGAATATATCCAGAATGCGACGGGTCAGGACGCTGGTGACGTGAATGGCGACGGAAGTGTCGATACACAAGATGTTTTGAAGGTATATGAATATATCCAGGCAAATTAAGCGAAGCATAATCCGTATCAGGATAGCGGCGATGTTTGTCGTCGTGCTGGTTGTCTCATGCGGTAAGGACCGTACCTATGAGTACGTGGAGAAGACTGTGGGGTGTCATCAGTTGCAGGAACTGATGAGCGAGTGGTATCTGTGGGGTGACAGCATCAAAGACCTCGACTGGCAGCAGTATTTTGCCAAACCTACCGATTTTATCTCCAAGCTCACTGCACAGAGCAAGGCGAACGATAAGTGGTCGTTTTGCCTGATTGACACCATCGAGAGCGATCCGCTGCCTTGCGGCTATTTCAATCATGTCAACTCCTACGGCATGGATTTGGTGCTGATGAACGACCCTACGGGAGAGACCTCTAAGCAGTATGCGCGTGTTGTTACGGTCTACGCCAACTCGCCAGCCGAGCGTTGCGGATTGCGTCGCAATGACTTCATCGGACAGGTCGATAACAATAAGATGGCATCTACGGTCATTAAGAATCTTGTGAACGGACGTGCTCGCACGTTGGTTGTCAGTCGTTTGGGTGTGAACTATGAAGAGGATTCTTTCTCATGGACGTCCACCGACACTATCACTCTTCCGATGTCCGAACGGGTTGAGGTACCGACGGTGATGGTCAGTCGTTTGTTCGATGAGGAGGTTGGCTACATCATGCTCTCGAACCTGAGCGATACCGAGACCATCGTTTCTGACTTGAATCGTCTCACTTCATATCCGCTGACCGACCTCATCGTCGACCTGCGACTTTGCAATCGCGGCACCATCGAGTGTGTGCGCGAGGTGGCCAATCTTATCGGTCACGACAGCGGAACATTTCTCCGCACATTCTGGAATAAAGCTAAGTCGGCAAACAATCAGACCTATACTATCAGCGGTACGGCTCAGTTCCGCCTGTTCTTCATCACGAGTGGATACACGCAGGGTGCTGCCGAGTGGCTCATCTATGGCTTGCGTGCTATGTCGGCTGATAGGGTAGTGGTGGTAGGCCAGAAAACTGCTGGACAGAATGTCATGCTTCGTGCGATTCCCTCCGACTATCAGTACACCATCTATCCAGCCGTTGCTTTCGTGGCCGATAAGGATGACAACTATGACTACTCGAGCGGCATCACGCCCGACGAGTTGGTCGACGAACTGACCTATGTCATGCTCTATCCATACGGCGATGATTACGAGGTGATGATACAATACATCCTTACGCAACTATTCTAAACCTTTTCCCGATGACCAATCGAATCCCGTTAGCAAACCAACCGAACGTGCGGCTACCTCATCCGCTCATTGCGCTCATTCCTGTGGCTGTGCTCGTGGGGATGATGGTGCTGATGATTACCCTTTTCGGTAGCGATGCGCTCGGAGGCGGTACTCAGATTGCGCTCCTCTTGGCTTCGGCGGTTTGCATCTCCATCTCCATGTTGGCCTATCGGGTTAAGTGGCAAGCATTTGAGAAGGGTATCGTCGATACTGTTTCGAGTTCGGTTGTCTCGCTATGCATCTTGCTCATCATCGGCATGATGTCGTCGTCGTGGATGGTGAGTGGGGTAGTGCCTACGTTGATTTATTATGGTGTGCAGATTCTTTCGCCTACCTACTACTTGGCTTGCACATGCTTCATCTGTGCCGTTGTGTCGGTCATGACTGGTTCGTCGTGGACCACCGTCGCTACCATCGGTGTAGCGCTGATTGGTATCGGCAGTGCATTGGGAGTTCCGGAATACTGGTCTGCAGGTGCCATCATCTCGGGGGCATACTTCGGTGATAAGATTAGTCCACTGAGCGATACCACTGTGCTGGCTTCGAGTGTGGCGGAGGTGAATCTGTTCACACACATTCGCTACATGCTTCAGACGACGGTTCCGTCGATGTGTGTCACGCTCATCATCTTCGCCATTGCGGGTTTCTTCTTCACGTCCGACGGGGATGTGCTGGTGAAGGAATACACAGAGCATCTCTATGCTACCTATAACATTTCGCTTTGGACTTTGTTGGTTCCGGTCGTTACGGCTGTAATGATTGCCAAGAAAGTGCCGTCGCTCATCACGCTGTTCGCCTCTTCGTTGCTGGCAGGCATCTGTGCGCTGATTCTTCAGCCCGAAATTCTTATGGCGGTTGCCGATGAGCCGTCGCTATCTTCCTTTGTTCAGTGTGTGAAAGGTGTACTGATGACTTTCTTCACATCTACGAACGTGGATACTGGTAGCGAGGTGGTGAACGAATTGGTGGCTACGAGCGGCATGGCAGGTATGCTGAACACCATCTGGTTGATCCTTTGCGCCATGTGTTTTGGTGGTGCGATGGTGGCGAGCGGCATGCTGCAGAGTATCACCCGTGTCATCATGTGTCTGATTCGTGGCACGGCTTCACTGGTCGGCTCTACTGTTTGCTCGGGCATTCTGTCGAACATCTTGACGTGCGACCAATATATCTCCATTATTCTTACCATCAGCATGTTCAAGAACGCATACAAGGAGAAGGGCTACGAGGGACGGCTTTTGTCGCGCACCACAGAGGACGCCACGACCGTCACCTCCGTGCTCATTCCGTGGAATACGTGCGGTATGACGCAGAGTACCGTGCTGGGTGTGCCAACATTGGCCTACCTCCCGTTCTGCTTCTTCAACTATATCAGTCCGTTCATGAGTATAATTGTATCAACCATAAAAGTAAAGAAATCGAAATGAAGTATTTGTTATCCATCCTCTTTGTTGCGGCCAGCACAATGGCGTCCGCACAGATTGTTCATCCGAAAATCGGAACCTCAGTAAAGTCTGACGACGGTCGTGTCACCGTCACCCTTATCGGCAAGAAGATTGCATGGTCAAGCTCCGACCCCAACACCTACGATGCCGACATCCATTCGCCCAAGTCGGTCAACGTACATCCTTCGGGCAAGAAGTTCTACGTCAATTCGCTCGAGGGTGCCAAGACCGTGGCCTATTCGATGGACGGCTTCAAGAAACTGGCCGTCATCAACCACAAGTTCGACCAGCAGAAGGATGCGGCGCTGTGGAGCAAACCATCGGGATTGTATCCCTTTACGCACTACAACAACCGCGGCATCGCACTCAATACCTTCTTCGGTAAGCCCGTCGAGAGCACGTTCTCGCATGGCGGCAAATACCTGTGGGTGCCTTACTATCGTCGCAACTACGACATCAATGCTCAGGACCCATCGGCCGTGGCCATCATCGACACCGAGACCGACAAGATTATCCGTCTGATGGAGACCGGTCCGCTGCCTAAGATGATTGCCACCTCGCCCGACGGCAAGTACGTGGCCATCGCGCATTGGGGCAACAACACCGTGGGACTCATCGACATATCCAGTCCCGATCCAAAGCAGTGGAAGCACAAAAGCGTGCTCATCGTCGACCATCAGCTCGACCTCCACTACAGCCTTACTTCACCCGTCGATCGTGACAACGGCAGCGGCTATGCCCTCCGTGGAACGGTGTTCACACCCGACAACCACTACCTCTTCGTCGGCTGTATGGGTGGCGGTGGAGGCATCGCAGTCATCGACCTCCAGAAGGGCGAGTACATGGGTCGCCTGCTTGGCATGATGGCCAATGTGCGCCACCTCGTCATCAAGAACGGCTACCTCTACCTCAGTATCAACGGAGGCGGATACGTGCAACGCATCGAACTCGATAAGTTCATCAAGGCAGCCCAGCAGATGAAGAACAAGAAAGGCGAGATCAATGGCTGGACCAACTGCAAGGTTGGCACTGGTGCCCGCACCATCGAGCTGTCGCCATCGGGCAAGTACATCTTCGCTGCGTGCAACAACGCCAGCGCACTCTATGTGGTCGATGCCAAGGAAATGAAGGTGCTCACCCACATCTCCGTCGACAGCTATCCCGTGGGCCTCGACATCTCGAAAGACGGTCGCTACATCTTCACCACCTCGCAGGGACGCTCTGGCGGAGGTGGCAACGCAGTCAACATCTTCCGTGTGGACTATCAGTAGTATATAATATATATATAATAAGGTGTGGCGAGAGGAATTATTGCTTCTCGCCACATTTTTTTGTTTCTGATGCTTTGCTATATAATAAATAATGTGTATCTTTGCGGTCGAAAACAAGAAAAACAAAAGCATTATGGCTGAAACGAAATACTGTAGGACTTCCGCGTACGACCGCATCCATTTTGCCACGATGGCTGTGGAGAGCGGAGCAAAACGACTTGGCATCACGCCGCTGGCCATGTATCACAGGTTGAAGCGTCAGGATCTCATCCATCAGCGTCTCATGCGCCATTACGACCTGCTACATACACAGAGCCTCGACTACGTGGCCGAGGACATCACCGAAACACTTCAGAACTGGGAGGCACAGCCATGATGACACTTTATCATGGCTCCTACGCCATAGTTAGTCAGCCTCAAGCAGTCCAAGGTCGCCGTAACCTCGACTTCGGCCAAGGCTTCTATCTTACCTCGCTGCGTTCTCAAGCCGAGCGTTGGGCACAGCTTATCACAGAACGCAAAACTCGCAATGGCATCCCACAGCTCAATATTTATAACTTCGACGAGGCTCTTGCCAGCCAAAGCCGCTGGTTGCGCTTCGATGAGTACAACCTCGAATGGCTCAACTATGTAGTTGCTTGCCGTGCAGGCGAAGACCTTTGGCAGCAATACGACATCGTTGAGGGTGGCGTGGCCAACGATAATGTTATCGATACCGTAGAGGATTACACCATGGGTATTATCACTGCAGAGCAAGCTCTCGGACAGTTGCGTTACAAGCCTGTCAACCACCAGCTTTGCATCGTTAGTCAGACCGTTATCGACAACTGCCTCCATTTCGTCGAGGCCATACCCTTAACCCCTGAAGCCTTATGAGAGATTCCGTCCGCTGGCGCAAACAGAGCCGCATTGTCCTGATGCTCGCCCAAGAGCTAAACATCAGCGAGGAAGAAGCCCTCGACCGCTTCTATAATTCACGCACCTACACATTCTTCGCCGACCCGTCACGTGGCCTCCAAGCCATGAGCGACCGTTACATTGTCGACGAGATTCTGCAAGAACAATAAAAAGTATAAGACTTAGGGCGGATGGCTACAGGCTATCCGCTTATTCAAACAGATAGATGAGATGGAACAGAAATTCAATAACAACAGCATTGACCTTGTGACGCTGCGGGAGTTCTGCGAGCGTGAGGGCGAGGAGGTTACTTACTGTAAGGGTGATTCGTTTGAGTGTGAGTGCGTACCTGCCCGTTGGTTGGCCTTCGTCACCGAAGGGTGTTTCAAGTATGTGACGCATGGCATCAGCGACGACAAGGCACACATCACATGGTTCTCGTTCGAGGGCGAATTCGTGGTCGACTATCCCACTTTCCTCTATGGCCTTTCGTCACAAGCCACGATCGAGGCAATGATACCGAGCCGTGTGCTGAGGGTCAGTGGCGAACAATTGGAGCAGTTCTTTAGTCAGAGCATCGAGAACATGAAACTGCGTGCCCTTATCGCCGAACACATCCTTATACAATTCCGTTCACGCTATCTCGACCTCCATTGCGCTACTCCTCGCGAGCGTTACGACCTGTTGATGCGCCGCTGTCCGGGCATCGTGGATTTGCTCGACTTGCAGGACATCGCATCGTTCCTTAACGTCCATCCCAACACGATTAGCAAGATACGTCGTGATATCACATTCGACGGTCAATAACGGCGTTTAGTCAAATAATTAGGAAAATAAATAGGTGTTTATATCGATTATGACAAACGAAGAAGTAAAAGAATTTTCTCGCAAATTGGAAGAGGGACTCCGAATTGCAGAAAGACGAATGCTGGAGGAGAAAGCACTTCGTGGCGAAGATATTATTGTGTCCTCTGACGGTAAGACGATAGAGCGCATTCCCGCAAGTCAGTTGCTATAACCATATTCTCCTATCCTCGTCTTTTGTTGCTGGCTGTTACCATCCTTCTATATCATTTTTGGGAAACTGACGGCGGAATATCTTACGTAAACTCTCAACTTAGGTTGAGACATTCACCCTCGGTACCCGATTTGCGGGTTGTGCCGAGGGTTTATTTTTGTGGCTTTTTGTAACTTTGCGGTCGCAAATTTATTTAAAGAAACGAACTATGTACAAGAAAACAATCATCACATTCCTGCTTGCTCTCGTCGCAGTGGCGGGGCAGGGACAAACGCCTAAGGATAGTTGCTCTATTCCAAAGGATTCACTTTGTCAAGAAAGAATAGCCAAGTCCGATACTCTAAACTGTTCTTTGGACAAACTGTTTATTTTAAAGGAAAATGTCACGAATAAGGAGGAAAGCAAGAGTAATTTACCAAAGATAGCCCTCCCGAAGAATGATATTTATAGAGAGAAATTCATGAATCTTCAATTGATAAACATTATAGGTAGTCATTTGTCCCGATGAAAAAGCTGTGCTGAGCATTCCATTAGTGCTTGTGGGTTTATGGTGTATGATAAAGAAACGAACATGAACAAGAAAACTATCATCACATTCCTGAAATGCGGGGGTGGCCGCCACGGCATCCCCGAGTTTTTTGACCTTTTCAGCAAATTATTATCAATTATATATTTTACATTATATTTTTTTTGTATCTTTGCAGCGTGAAAGAATAAAAAGGATAAAAGACTATGATAGGAACAATAAATGTAAATGATGTCTATATGGACATACTCAGTTCACTACCCAGCGAAGATAAGCTCGATCTTATCTCGCGACTCGTTAAGTCGATGAAGAAGGCCGTTGTTTCCAAGGATGAGCCGAAGGATGTTTTCGCCCACTTTTCCAGTGATTGGGGTGGTGACATGACGACCGAGGCGTATGCCGACATGCTGCGCAGAAATAAACGATAATCACTCATGATGACTTACACGACTGACATACAGGTATTGATAGCTGCACGGATGCGGTGCGGCGGGTCTTTCGTGGCATTGGGTGTAGCTGAAATTACCCCCCCCATGTAGCAAAAACAGAACACTCGGGCGTTGTATGCCCTGACTAAATACGGCTCGTCATGGCCTCACGGAGAGGCTGTGACGGGCTTTTTGTGTTTGAATGACAATAATAGCTATAACCAAATAATAACAACGATTAAAGAAAATGAAAGAACAACAGAGAACACCGAGCATTATGACTCGGACAAGACAGAAATTTAATCTCATCCTCACCCTCGCCGTGATGCTCACGTCGGCACAAATGGCGACGGCACAGGAGGCAGCAGTTTATGACCTCGTCACTGAGGTGCCTACCGTCGATGGCGGACAGGCGACGAACTGGGACACATCGTATGACTATGGCAGTTTGGTGGACGGCGACACTGGCACGAAGTACTACCTGAGCAACGCTGACCCCTGGGTGGAGTTCCACTACTTGCAAGCCTTCGTCCCCAAGAAGTATGTCCTCTGGACGGCCTTTGATACGAATAATAATTCCTACCGCAATCCGGCATCGTGGACCATCAAGGCGAAACTGAACAAGACCGA
>Ga0310786_10003487_pt1 | contig 22852 bp, 16 predicted proteins | sample AusTroGonzalo_MG_FD_203881 | JGI IMG/M metagenome (GOLD analysis project Ga0310786, IMG submission 203881) | Bovine rumen microbial communities from tropical cattle in Woodstock, Queensland, Australia - Gonzalo_03 (v2) (version 2) | ecosystem: Host-associated > Mammals > Digestive system >...
ATACAACAGCAACAATTCCTCCAGTTGCAAAGCTACCATCAACAGTCAAATCAGGGATATCTAAAATCTTATAGGTAATATAAACACCTATCGCCATTAAGCCCCATATAAGACCGAGAGCGATTGCACCAGGTAATGTTGAAAGATATTGTAAAAACATATTAATTATTCTTCTTCAATTGGAAGGTAGCCAGCTGGAATAGAAATATTTAATTCTGCACATCTAGCAGGATGATATTTTTTCGCAGGATTATTATCATAGGCGACTTCCATAGTTTTAATATCTGCACCATTTTCTAAAATCATAATTGCTTGTTCAGCAGTCACAACACCAAGGTTATAGTAACTGATGGATAAAGTGATTTCACCGCATCCAGAACATAAGCCTTCTTCAGCAGCAAATACTGGCATACCAGCAGGTTCACAGATGTTATTAATTGTACCGGCAGCGTTAGCGCAAACGTTATCAGTAGGAATGTATAAAACGTCTATTTTGTTGATAAAAGGCGCTAAAACTGTAGAAACTTCATTTGAATCACTAAATGTTGCAACTTCAACAGAGAAACCTAATTTCTCAAATTCAATTCTCATTTGATCACCTTGAATTTTTGAGTTAGCCTCAGCAGCACAGTAGAAGATACCAATCTTTTCAGCATCTGGGAAAACTTCTTTTACCATCGCGGCTTGAGGAGCATAAGGGACTCCGTCACTAGTACCACTAACGTTAATACCAGTCTTACCATCAAAGTCTTCAATATCAAGAGCAACACCATAATCAGTAACAGATGTACCTAAAATTGGGATGGTCGCTGTAGCAGCGGAAGCGGCTTGTAAAGCTGGAGTAGCGTTAGCCATAATTAAGTCAACGTTTTTACTTACAAAGTTATTAGCGATAGTGTTACAAATCGCGGTATCAAAGTCAGCGCTTTGAACATCAATATCAACTCGATTACCAAAATGAGCTTGTAAAGTATCGACGAAACCTTGAGTGGCAGCGTCTAAGGCTGGGTGAGGTCCAAGTTGAGAGACACCAATTTTAAATGTTTTTGGTGCAGCACTACTTGGAGCGGCACTACTTTGAGGGGCAGCACTACTTGGTGCTTGGCTACTACCTCCACCACATGCAGATAATCCAACTGCAAGAACTGGGAAGGCTAATAAAGTTAAGATGGTCTTTTTCATAATTTTTCTTCTCCTTAATAAATAAAAACCTAGGAACGAACACCTAGGGACATTTACTCATTATCTTCGGTGTTCCACATCAATGATGTTTCCCACCATCTATTACTAAATGAATAGGAAACGACCTATAGATAATAGTAATAATAAAAGTAAGCATTATATTGATTTGAATTAATAACTTTTTTCATAATCTCTGCTCCTTTTATGTCACTTATTCTATTACTAATCGAAATATATAACAACTTTTTTTATTCTTAATCCTTATATTACGTGTATAATGAGGCGAAGGAGATAAACCTTATGAAGTTTTTAAAAAGATTATTTGCCGGTATGGCTATCGGAGTTGGAGCTGCTATCCCAGGAGTTAGTGGCGCTGCTATTGCTGTTATTTTTCGCGTCTATGAAGAAATTATTCACGCTGTTAATACTCTTCGTAAGCAATTCTCTCATTCTATTAAAGTATTAATCCCAGTTGTCTTAGGTGTCATCATCGCAGTGATACCGTGTATCATCTTGTTCCATCTTGCTTTTGAATATATGATGTTTATCCTTATTGCTTTATTCGCTGGATTCCTTTTAGGGTCTCTACCAGGAATTACTGATGAGGTAAAAGGCAAGAAACCAACAAGAAAACAATGGGTCATTATTTGTATCGCTATTATATTCGTCATGTTATTAGGTGTAGCTAGTGTCTTCTTAGGACCAAAGATTCAACTTAATGCAACATTTGATGTTATGCCATGGTGGCTCTATATTGTTTTAATCCCAGTCGGTGCTTTAGCGGCAGTTGCTTTAACTGTTCCAGGTTTATCAGGCTCATTAATCTTATTAGTCATTGGGTTTTATCGTCCACTTATTGATCACACTACTGGATGGGGTAAAGAATTATTCCATGGTAGTTTCGCTAACACTCCTAAATTATTATTAATGCTTCTATGCTTTGCGATTGGCTGCATCATTGGAGTTGTTATTGTAAGTAAACTCATGACCTTATTAATTAAGAAATATCATGACTCTACCTACTTCGCTATTATCGGATTTGTCGTTGGTTCTATCCCTGTCTTATTCTTTAATTATGAAATTTATAATTACTATTTATATTGGGGTGGAACAGTAACTCCAGGAGCATCAATCAAACCTCTATTATCAATGCCAATAGAAATCGTTGTTGGCGTTATTATCTTAATCGTTGCGGCGATTGGTTCATATATGATTGTTAGATATTCTAGAAAATATCAAGCCGCAAAAGAAGTAAACGAAAACCAACAATAATTTATAAAAAACTATAGATTTAAATAATATTTGATGTAAATATCAACTTTTTTAGTGCAAATAGATCATTGACATTGGAGGGAATGTTAAGACGTTATCACCACTCCAATATGGAGATTCTTCACAAGATAAATCTGCAACAATCTTAAGATCCATATATTCACTCATATCAAATTCATAAGAATCTTTATTGGATAAATTCATTGCAATATAGACAGTGCTATCATTATATGTTTTTCTAAATAATCCGAAGTAATTACCCTTACCAGCTTTAAGGACCATTTCGTATTCATCAGCACGAGCTAATTCTGGGTTTTCTAGACGATAACGATAAATCTTCTTAAAATGATTTAAGATACTGTCTGGATTTTCTAATTGGTCTTTAACAGAACCAAATGGATATTTAGTTCCTTCCGCAGAGTTAGGTACTGGAGTACATGTATAGCTATCACCCCAGTTAAGTGGTTGACGATAGTCTTCGTCGTTAGAGCCACTTTCAGCCACTCTCATACCGATTTCTTCGCCATAATATTCAAACACCGCACCATTACCAGTACTAAGAATGTTATGCATCATTTTATTTCTAGATTCATTTAAGCCAGAGGCTCTCTTCATATCGTGGTTAGTAATAAATGTACCAGAGATACCACCTTTAGAAGTGTTAATAACATTTTTATAGAAGCCATCAATGTTAGTAACGTTATGGACGTTTGTGCCAACACCAATATAGTTATTACCCATTAAGCTAGTATCAAATGAGAAGAATGAATCGACACCACTTTGATAATATTTAGAATAAATGGAAGAAGCAACCCAGCATTCTCCAACGATATATGCGTCTTCTTTTAATGCTTTAACTTCATCATTAAGCCAAGATAAGAATGTAATACTATCTTCATTTTTCTTACATAACCAAGAACATGCATCTAATCTAAATCCATCGATATCATGATCAACAATCCAAAATTTGAAGATGTTTTTAAGTTCATTTGCGAGGTTTTCGTTTTCACCACTGACGACACTTTCTAAATAGAAGTCTGCCATATCACCAGTAAATGAAGATTGATAATACCAGTTAGTATTTTTATATCTATGACCCTTACCTTCGTTATTAAGTTCATAATAATTATAGTATTGGTTAGTTGGGTCATTATTAATATGAGCTTGGACACATCTTTCAAGCCATTGATGTGATGAACTTGAATGGTTAATAACTAAGTCTAATAAAATCTTAATACCGCGTTCATGACATGCTTCTACTAAACGATCATAAGTATTAAGGTTACCGAATAATGGATCGATATTATAATAGTCTTTAACATCATAATGGTGATAAGAATTTGTTGGGTGAATTGGGCAAATCCAAATCGCATTAAAATTCATCTCTTTAATGTGATCAAGTTTATCAATAATACCTTGTAAGTCACCCCAACCATCGCCATTACTATCCGCGAAAGAAATTGGGAAGATTTGATAAACATTAAGATAGTTATCATCTAATTCAGCAACTGGTCTTTCTATAACTTCAATCGCGCGATGCTCTGGTTCACTAGATGGTTCTTCACTACTAGGGATAAGAGACGATTCACTAGATGGAAGTACACTACTTTCAGGTGCAGCACTACTTGGAGCTACACTACTAGTTGGTTGGCTCCCGCCGCAACCAATAAGGGTGAAAAGAATTGGTAGTAATAATAATGCTTTAAGATTGTTTTTCATCACTCTTCCTCCTGAATTTATATTTTACAAAGTGAGAATATGGGATACGTGCTTTAACTTCTTCAATATAGAAATTAGAACATTCAAGCGCAATACCGCGAAATACATCGTCAAAGTCTTCATTAATTAATTCGTCTTTACTAGTATGTCCACTGGTATATACATGAACTGCGTTAAAGTCCGTATAGATGTTGAGTTTATAATTGCCACAGTCGAGAATAACTTGTGATTCGTTATCATCAACTGGATCAAACATGAAGCGATGGTCATAACCATTTAACCATTTTAATGTATGTAATGCTGGGTCTTTGATATCTTTCTTAATTAATTTCGCGTCTCTAAAATCAAACACTGTATTAGTGACGTCCATCGTACCATTAATCGTAAAGTCTTCTTCATCGAATGTTGAGACATTACTAGATTTAATTTGTAAACGATGTTGTAAGATATCTTTCTGATTACATAAATTCCAATATGTGTGATTAGTAAGATTAAAGCATGTATCTTCATTACATTTCGCATAATAGACGACATTAATATTATTCTCATCTTTAGCGACGTTATATGTGACACGATATTCGACTTTACCGTTAAATCCACCTTCACCTTTTTTAGTTGTTAAATGGAATATAACAGCGATGCCTTCTTTAAATCTTTTTACTTGGAGTAACCAGTTCTTCTCGCTGATACCAGATTTGCCACCGTGAAGGCAGTTAGAGCCTTCATTCTGCTCAACATGATATTCTTTATCACCGACCTTATAAACGCCGTTTTTGAGCCTTCCAGCAATACGTCCAATAGTTTTACCATAATATTTACCTGAATGATAAAATTTATCGAAATAACGAGGAGTAATAATCATTGGTTCCATATCTAATTTAATGTTATAGATAGAAGCTCCAAAGGTTGATAAAACTACTTCAAGTCCGGCGTCATTAGTGATAGTGATAAATTTAGCACCATGCTTCGCTTTAAATATATCAATATTCATATGTAGATATTGTAACAAACTTATTTATAAATAAATATAAAAACAACTGACAACTATCATAATATCATTAATAATATTTATGAAAGGAGATCGCTATGAAAGCACTTAAATCATTATTACTTCTATCAGCATTAACATTAACTGCTTGTGGAGGCGGAGGAGAAATCGATAAAGATATCAAAGGTAAAAGATATTTTGGCGATAAGTTCCAAAACGCACCCGCTCCTGCATTTAATGAAAACCTTGCTCCATATATCAGCATTGAAATGAATGAAGAGGGCACAGGCGGTGTACTTAATGCTTCTAGATATGTTAAAAAAGAAGATGGCGTGTTAAAGATCTATCAAATCACTGTAGAAGAATATACTCACTTTAACTTCACTGTGAGCCAAAATGATATCAACTTAACATTCACATATTCTACACAAGATTATTTCGGTTTCTTACCAAAAACCGCTACATTAACTAGCAGCGGATTAAATGCCCCATTTAAGTATTCTGATACAAACTACACATTAGAATTTGTTATTAGATAATAAGTAATTACTAAATCAAGAGGTACTTCGGTATCTCTTTTTTATTGCAACAAAAAAGGTACGTATCGCTACGTACCAATTTAGTTTTATCTAATTAGATTTTACCTTCTAAGGCTTTCTTGGTTTTCTTATCTTTTCTACCAAGTTTATCAGGTTTGATTTCGACTTGGCCAACACCTTCGATAGAGGTTTCTTTAACCTTAACTTCTGGTTGATTTAATAAGTTATAACCTTCGGCATCAAAGAGGTGCATAACCTTACCTTCGAATGAAACGTGGATGGTTGTACCTGGAGCAATAGCTTTAGCGGCATCAGCTTCTTCACCTAAGCTAATAGATGGAACTCTGATAACGACTTGCTTTTCGTCTGGTGCTTGAGCGTGGATATGATATTCACTACCCATCATTTCATTAACTAAGATCTTGAGATCAAGAGCGCTTGTGGATTTCTCTTTTTGGAGATACATGTGCTCTGGTCTAACACCTAAGGTAATTGGTTGAGATTTAACATCTAATTCTAATAAATGTTCGGCTTTTCTACCCTTAATTGGGAATTTCTTGCCATAGAGATGGACACTATATTCTTTACCGGTTCTAACGAGTTCGGCTTTGAATAAGTTCATTTGTGGAGCACCGATGAAGGTCGCAACGAATAAGTTCATTGGCATATCGAACACTTCTTGTGGTGAACCGACTTGTTGGGTGTAACCATCTTTCATAATGACGATACGATCACCTAAAGTCATAGCTTCGGTTTGGTCGTGAGTAACGTAGACGAATGTGGAATCAATCTTTTGTCTTAATAAGATTAATTCTGCTCTCATTTGGTTACGTAATTTAGCGTCAAGGTTGGATAATGGTTCGTCCATTAAGAAGACTTTGGAGTCTCTAACCATCGCTCTACCGATGGCGACACGTTGTCTTTGACCACCAGATAAGGCTCTTGGTTTTCTTAATAAGTATTGGGTGATACCAAGTGTTTTAGCGGCAGAAAGAACTCTATCATAGATTTCTTGTTCTGGCATCTTAACCCTCTTTGTCTTGAAGAGAGGGACATTGGTAACTTCGAGATATTTAATATCTGCTTCGAGTTGTTTGATGTGTTCATCGAAGTCATCGAGAACTTTTTGGTTATTAGCGCTAACATTGCCAAGTCTTCTTTCGATTGACTCGATTTCATAAGCAAGGTCTTCTTGTCTCTTCTTAGCAGCGAGATAAACATTCTCTTCTCTGAATGGAACAGGAAGTGGCTTGCCAAGAGCTTCATATTTAGCCTTTTTAGTATTGAATTTGGCTTCGGCTGAGGCTAAATGAGTTTTAGCTTTTTCGTTTTGTTTAATAGCGGCGACTTTTTGTTTTTCTAAGCGCGCTACTAAGCGTGGTTCTTCTAATTTAACGTTTTCAGCACGTTTTTGAAGGGCAAGAATTTCTTTCTTGTCTTTTTCAATAGTTTCATTATCGATACCCATGACTTGTTTGCCATTTTGATCGAGAACTGGTTCTTTGACAAGATATCTCTTAAGTCTTAAAGAGAACGCCATATTTTCGAAAACTGAAAGATGTGGATATAAGGCGTAGTTTTGGAAGACCATGGCGATATTACGATCTTTTGGTTCAAGGTCGTTAACGATTTCACCATCGATAGAAACAGTACCTTCACTGATTTCTTCCAAACCTGCAATCATTCTTAAAGTAGTTGATTTACCACATCCGGATGGGCCAACGAAGACGACGAATTCTTTATCTTTAATTTCAAGATTGAAGTCATGAACCGCTACGACGTGATTGTCATAGATTTTCTTTACATCTTTTAATATAACATTTGCCATAAAATTTCCTCCGAAATTATCCTTTAACCGCGCCGCCGGTAACACCTTCGACGTAGTACTTTTGCATGAACATGAATAAGATTGATACTGGAATTGATACTAATACACCACCAGCACAGAATGTTGTGTATTTGCTAGTACGCGTTGTCTTACTACTAATGAATTTGTATAAGCCAACAGCGACGTTATAACCATCAGTATCAGCTTTAGCTAAGATAGATGCGAATACGAAGTCGCCCCATGGAGCCATAAATGCTGTTAAGACGGTATAAATAACAATTGGTTTTGCCATTGGTAAGATGATCTTATAGAGAACTTGTGCTCTATTCGCGCCATCAATACGAGCAGCTTCGTCAAGTGCCTTAGGAACTGTATCGAAGAAGCCTTTAGAGACGTGATATCCCATACCACTACTAGCGATATAAACAAGAATCAAGCCAGGTACCGAGTTACTACCACTCAATCCCATAGAACTTAAGACTTTATAAAGAACTAACATTGTTAAGAAGCCAGGGAACATACCAATAACTAACATAGCGTTCATTAAGAGTTTTCTACCTTTGAAACGGCTTCTAGATAATGTGTAGGACATACAAAGAACAATAATTGTTTGTAAGATCGCTGTAAATAAAGCAATGATGAATGTATTTAAGTACCATTTTCCAAATGGATATTTTGGATCGGTAAATAATACTGCGTAGTTGTCGAATCCCCAAACGAATGGTTTACCAGACATTGAGAAGAATGGGTTTGGAACCTGACAGGCAGGATCAACACGGAAACTTTCAAGAACGATAAAGATGAATGGGAAGATCCAGATGATTGAGATGAGGACTAACACAATATAGATAACAGTATTAGCGATACGTTTGTTCTTCTTTTGAGAACCTTTCTTTCTACCGTTGTCAGGAATATAAACAACTGGAGTAGCGACGTTTGTTTGTTCAGCCATTATTGGAAATCCTCCTCGTTCTTCATACTTGGAATTGCGTTATAAATAATTACAGAGATGACCGCGACAACGATAAACACCATGATACCGATAACGGATGCTAACTTATAGTCTTGGTTATTAACGGTTAATTTATATAACCAGGTGATAAGTAAGTCAGTAGAACCAGCAGTACCATTATAGAGGTCACCGTTTGTTGGGTTACCACCACTTAATAAGAAGATAACGTTGAAGTTGTTCATGTTACCAATAAAGCTTGTTAAGAGGTAAGGACCTGTAACGAATAACATGTAAGGAAGTGTAATCTTCATGTACATCTTAACTGGAGATGCACCATCGATTTTTGCAGATTCATATAAGTCTGCAGGAATATTCATTAAAATACCTGAAGTAATTAACATTAAGTATGGAATACCAACCCAGATGTTAATGATGATGACGGTAATACGTGCCCACATTGGATCAGTCCAGAATCTAAGAGGTTCTGTAATCCAACCCCAGGATTGGAAGAGGGAGTTGATAAGACCATCAGCTTCGAACATACGTCCGACGTACATTAATGAAATGAATTGTGGAATAGCGATGGAGATAACTAAGATAGTTCTCCATAATTTCTTTAATTTAATACCTTTCTTATTAATGATCATAGCGACGATCATACCTAAGAAGTAGTTGGTAAATGTAGCGAAGAAGGCCCAAATTAATGTCCATAATAAGATTTGGCCAAATGCGGAACCGAATCCACTACCACCAGAGGAGAATAATTCTCCGAAGTTGTTGCCACCAACCCATGTAAATAATTTATTTGGTGGGTAGTGACCTGCGTCATAATTTGTAAACGCGATTAAAATCATGAAAAACACTGGTAAAACAGTGAAAATCAAAATACCTAATAAAGGTAAAGCTAATAATGTTTTATGGAATTGATCATCAATAAGGGAGTTGAGATCTTGTTTACCACTCTTTAATGGTTTACCTGTTGCAAGAATTTCTTGGGCAATCTTGTTTTGTTTAACGTTCATGTACCAAGTAATCGCTAAGGCAACGATAAAGATGAGAGTTAAGATACCGTAGAGAAGAATATCGAATGAGTTTTGACCAAATTCAACAATCTTACCACCACGACCGATAATACGTTCGACAGTACCGAGTGTACCTAAATCTTTAATGTAGTAAACACCAACTGTACCCATGTAGACGCCAAAAGCTACTTCAAATAATAAGAACAAGACACCTCTTAGTATTTGACCTCGAGCAAGATTACCGAAGCCCATTATGAAGTATGAGGTACGTGTTTTGTAGTCTCCATATTTCCATGTAAGTACAATGGTTTTGAAAATACCAACAACGGTATTTCCAAATCCCCTAAAGAAGCGACCAATAGCAAATAATAAAACTAATAATCTAAATGGAATTGAAGCAATAAAGTCCCAAAGTTTCAAAAAGAATCTACGAAACTTAGGTAACTTTAAGTATTCAAGATCAGTATATGATGCCATAAGTCTCCTTTTATCCTTATTCAATTAATAAGTTATATCTCTAAGTGAGAAAGAGGGCAGCCCTGCCTACACAAGGCCGCCCTTAATAGTTTAGGAAATTAAATTAGTCTAATGTTCCTGGTAAACCTTCTTTGTAGTTGTCAACTGCGTCTTTTGGATCAGAACCAGTTGCGATACCATTACCAATGGCACCAGCGATTTGCCACCAAGAGTTTGGATATTGACCTTGTGGTTTCGCTAAAGCGTTTTGAGCAAAGATGGCTTGTAAGACTGGATCGCTAACGATTTCTGGATCAGCTTGTAAATCTTTATTACTTGGACCCCAACCATTGCTTTCGAATCTAGCTTTTTGAGCTGCATAGTCAGTGAGGTAGACAGCGATCTTTTCGACTGCGTCTGCTCTATCATCATCGAGTTGTGGTTTTGCACCAACGAGTTTGAATCCAGCAAATGAAGATAATTGAACTGGGACAGCATTATCACCGGATTTAACTTTTGGTAAGATTGTTGCGCCTAATTTATCGCCTAAGATTTTCTTAGCAGCTGCGGAATCCCAAGTACCGGAAACGACGACAGCGCCTTTATTTTCGAAACCAGCGACGGAAGAACCGTTTTGGAAGACTTCGGTATCAGTGAAGTAACGTTGCATTGCGCGAGCGGCTTCGTAACCTTGTTCTGAATCATAAGTATCATCATAAGCAATGAACTTACCATCTGCATCAACGGTGTATGTGCAGTGTGCACCATAGCCTAAGAAGAAGCCAGCATTGTACCAAGCATTGCCGTATTCGAAGTAAATGGTTCTGCCACCTTCTTTACATTTAGCATAGATAGCATCTAAGCTTGTTAAATCAACACCTTCTAAGAATTCAGCATCATAATACATGAAGTAACCGTTATCGGATGTTGCTGGGAAAGCGTATAACATATTGTCGAATGTTGCAGCGTTAACAGAACCAGCATCATCTCTGCCTCTGATGTATTCTTCAGCTTCTTCACTCATAGCATACATACAGCCAGAGGAGATAAGACGTGTTAATTGGTCTTGTGCGAAGAAGAAGATATCAGCACCGGCATCTGGATCGGCGATCATTTGAGTTGCGGCATCGCCTTCACCCATGTTTTGAACGTTAAATGTTGCTTTGTATGGATTGCCAAGTAAGTTGGACCATTCTTCGAGTTGAGCAACGGTAACGTCGTGAATTAATTCGTCACACCAAACTTTGATTTCACCAACGTCGATTTGTTCACCTGGTGTGCTTGGAGCGGCGGAGCTTTGTGGAGCAGCGGAACTTTCTGGAGCAGCTGAGCTTTGTGGAGCGGCGGAGCTTTGTGGAGCTTGACTACTTGGATTTCCACCACCACAGGCAGCGAGCATACCTAAAGAAAGTAATGCTACTGTAGATAGAAAAATGTTCTTTTTCATCTTTTAAAAAAATCCTTTCTTGAGGAACTAGAGATAGTTTCCTCTTTAATATGTAATTAAATTATACAATAGTAGAAAAACCCAGACAATACTTTTTTCGGTACTATCTGGGTTATTTTTTTGATTAGTTAAAGATTTATAATCTTATGGTTGAATTTACCTTAATTTGAGAGGTAAATACCGAAGAAATTGACGTATCCACCGGCGACTTCTTCGTTAGTTACGACATCTTCGCCGAATTTGACTAAGCGATCTAATTCATCAATTAATGCATATTTGCTCCATCCGGCAAATACTGGATAATATGGATCAACGTCAGTGGCTTTTTTGATTTCTTCTTCAACTTCAAGAAGACCTAAATCTTCCTTAGTGAATGTGTTATTTGTCACCCACCACACAGTGAGGAGTGGTTCACTAGCTTCAAAATGGTTATAGTCACGGTAGAATCTGAATTGGACTTTTGTGCCAGGATTCATACTTGTGGATGGACCTTGACTACTTGGAGCTTGGCTACTTTGTGGAGTTGGTTCGCTACTTTGAGGCACAGCAGAGCTATAAGGAGCTGGTTCACTACTTTGAGGTGCAGGTTCGCTACTTTGAGGAGCCGCACTACTTTGAGGTGCAGCGGAGCTAGCTGGAGCTTGGCTACTCACTACTGGCATCACACCTCCACATCCGGAGAGCATTAATGCTGCTAATGGAGCAATTAATAATAATTTATTTCTCATATTCATAATCCTCCAAATTATACCTTAAATAATGCACAGGAGTAGTTACTGATTGTAATTGGACGATAACCACCGCTGGCAGTACCTAATGAATATGTACCGACTTTAGCGACTTCGGTATTGCTGCTTGGGATATTCCAGTCAGCTTGACCTGAACCACCACGGCCAGAAATAATTAGGACATAACCACCGATATAGAAGCTGACTTTGGTTGTTCCAGTGTCGCCGTTAGAGTTGCAATCGTTAAATTTATTAGCTTTTGCAATTGCTTTACGAGCGTTGACAGCAGCCTTAATCGCGCTCCAATATTCTTTGGTATTTACTGAGTCACCCTTATAACCTTTAACACTAACTTTTCTATTCCAATCAAAGTTATTGGTCTTAGTGCTACTCTTATAGGAGTTATGGGAGACGGTTGTGCCATACATCTTGACATAGTCTTCGTCTAAACGAGATTTTTCAGGATGATCTTCATTCTTTGTACGATATAATTCATCGCCACCAAGCATGAAGGCAGCACCATTAGACATCATAACAGCGATATTACAAACTGTAGAAGCTTGGACAACATCTTTAACTGCTGGAGCATATGTTGTACCTGTTTCTTTAGCTTTAGTTGTACCACCATTAGCTAATGTCCATGAGAATTGATCATAAAGTGTGAAATTATCGTGACATGCAGCATAATTGACGGTTTGTACAGCGTTTTGTTGTACTGATTGCCATCCGTTTTTACCATTAAGCATTGCACGTACATTATCGGCTTTATCACCAACATCGCTTGCGCCTTGAGACATGAAGCCCCAACCTGGGTGTCTATCACCAGAACCCCAACCACCGTCGTTTCCACCTCTGATGGAATCTCTACCGGCATCGTTGAAGCAGCCTAAGACAATACTTCCACTTGTTGGTTTTGCTTTGGTATAAACGTTAGCGGTGAAGCCGCCTTCGCTTTCAGGAAGACCACTTTCACCTAAAGCTTTCCAGCCTTCACCATAGATATAAATATCTGGATCAATCTTGTATAAAGCTTTTCTTGCTTCATTTAATGTGGTGATATCAATTAAGCCCATTAAGTCAAAACGGAAACCTTTGACTTTATATTCTTTTGCCCACCAGCATAATGAATCGACAACGAACTTTCTTGCCATGACAGCTTCAGTCTTAACTTCGTTAGAACATCCACTACCATCATAGTATTCGTCTTTAGTTTCGTTAAATCTAAAGAAATAACGAGGCATAAGTTTTGTGAAGTTACAGTTAGCAACACTACTGACGTGGTTATAAACAACGTCCATGATGACACGAGTCTTATTCGCATCATTAGCGTATGACATAACTAATTCTTTAAATTCTTTAACACGTGCTGCGCCATCTTCTGGGTTAGAAGAATAGGAACCTTCAACACAGTTATAGTTAAGAGGATTATAGCCCCAGTTAAAGTCGAGTTGTAATTCGTCTTTATACTTGCCGTCATAATCACGAGTAACATACATTTGTTGCTCGGTCTTTTGACCTTCAGCATTTCTCTTAAAGTAATAATATAATTCGTTATTATCATGATCAAACATTGGCATGATTTGGACTGCGTTGAAGCCCATTTCTTCAATGTGGTCATGACCTGTAGTAATTGTAGAATCTCCTTTTAATCTGGTACCTTTTTCTGCAAAAGCCTTATATGTGCCGTTTGTGCCAGCAGTACCATTCCATGATTCATGTTCGGTTAAATCTCTAATATGAATTTCATAGATGGATAATTCTTGAGGGGTCTTGATATCTCTAGCAGAACCATCCCATTTGAGTGGTAAATCATTCCATCCATCGGGGTTAGTCTTATTGAAGTCGAGAATCATTCCTCTTCTACCATTAACACCACATGCTTTGGCGTATGGGTCACATACTTCGTTAACACCTTCAGAGTTATAAACGGTATATGTATAATATTTGTTTTCTAAATCTTCACCGGTTAATGTCTTAACCCAGACACCACCTGGTTGCATGGTCATAAAGTAGGATTTATGGATATCACTACCTTGGGTACCGCCACCTTGGGAGATAACACCCTTTGGTGTACCTTTGTTATAAACATTAACGACTAAACCACCAGCGGTAGGTGCCCAGACTTTAAATGTTGCGGTATTAGTTGCACTATCGAATGTACAACCTAAATCATCACCACTATATGTGTAATATTTGATGAAGTTCGAATCATTATATAACTTATATGTAGTAACGATCTTTCTTTGAATCTTTTGATGTTGAGAATATTCGGTTTCTACTACGTATTGAACATTAATATGTGCATTATAATTAAATGTAATATTGAAGTTCTTAGAAGTTGGAACGCCTTCCTTTAATAAACGCAAAGGTTGGATTCTCTTTTGAATAGCATCGGTAGAAGCTAAATAAGCTTTATCATATGCATATAAACGGTATGTAGTTGGAACAGCGTCAGCTTCACAACGGATTGTTTTCCAGTTAGTGAAATATGCTAAACGGACTTTTTCCATTTGGGTTTCAGCTTTGGTAGCGTAGATTTCGATACTACCACCATCACCATTACATGTCCAAACTTCAACAACACCGTTTTCATCTGGTGGGAATTCGTCAAAATGTAATTCCATATCTAAGGACTGACCAGTCCATGTGTCCTTATATTTGACGATAAATTTGAGATATTCAGCGCCAGCATAAGCAGAACTGGTACTGGTGTAATCTAATGTAATATGAGCGTATTCGGCATCATCGAGAGTGAGAGCGTTATATTCGCTATCATTTCCAGTAACCCATGTATAGATTTCACGGGTATTATTCTTTTTATCTTCGTTATAGTAGTTGATTATAACTTTCTTGATAGATTCATAGTCAACATCAGCGTAGTTGACTGGATGTTCTTCAGGTTCGTTATAAGCTTCCGCTATTGGTTTTTCATATTGGATTGGATCCACGAAGGGATCAACGAGATCGCTGAATTTCCCTTCGAGAATACCAGAAGTTAATAACATTGCGCCAATAGCGAAGAAGAAGGTAGTTTTTCCAAATTTATTATTCATAATACCTCCTTACTTCTTGAGTAAGATACAGGAGCGTGGTGGTAAGCTTGTACCGGTTGCGTTATTGAATGTACAACCAGAGACAGTCTTCCAACCATCACTACCGTAACCCATAGAAACGGTTTGATTTGTGAAGTTAGCAACGAATGCATAGGTATCGCTACCAAGGGTTCTCCATAAGTTGACAATGTATTTGCCACCCCAACCCTTATCTTCGAAGCTACCTCTAATTAAAGCAGGTGTGCTACCTTTAGCGTTAGCGAATGCTTTGATTGCTTTTAAGTGTGAACCATTAGTGGTATTTTGTTCTGCAACAGACTTCATAGTGCTGCTACCGTTGATATCATCCCAACCAACTGTCATACCACTACCGGTAACGTTGAATCCAGTGGTGTAAGAACCATCACCGACTTTACCATTTGCGGTCCATTTCATTGGTTGACGGTACCATAAGTCACTATATGGTGCATCTTTATCATATTTTCTTGTTACAACAGAGCCATCTGTAACCATCTTGATTTGGTAAGTAGTATTTGGGAAGTTACCGGTCATACCGATTTCATCACCATAATAGATCCAAGTACAACCTGGCATCATAAGTTCAGTGATTTGGACTAATGTTGCTAATTGGTCTAATGTTTTGAAGTTAGATGTGGTGACATTACCTTGTGCGGAAATACCATCATCACCTTGTTTACCAGTACCAGCGATACGGTTAATTGTTCTAGCGATATCGTGGTTAGAGGTGAAGACACCAGCAATTGGGTTATCACCACGGTAATTCTTATAAGCTTGGAATACGTGGTAGTAATCCCACTTATTACCTTGAGCATCGGTTCCTGGAGAACTATTTGGACCACCGAAGAAGGCTTCAGCACTAGCAGGACCACCATAGATGGAGCTAGCGTTAACGCCCCATGCTTTAGCAGCCATGGTGGTTAAGTTGAAGTATCCATAGAAATCGAATAAGGAATCAAATCCTTCGTAGTAAGGAGCAACATTATATGCATGTCCATCGAAGTTTTCACCAACGAAGAAGGCGTTTGGATAGTTCTTCTTAACGTCAGCATTAAGTTGTCTCCAGAAATGTAAGTTCTTTGTTAAGTTAGATGAATAATCTTGGTATAAACCGTTAACAGCGGTGCTCTTATCATCAATAATCTTATCACCGCTATCGGCCTTGATTTCATCGTTTAAGAAGATGTGTTTAACAGCATCCATACGGAAGCCATCAACACCAGCTTCACACCATTGATTTGCAATAGCTGCAACAGCGGCTCTTGTAGAGATACAGGCGTAGTTAAGTTCTGGCATGGAGCTACCAAATTTAGCGTAATAGCTATATACATGGTCACCATATGGGTACCAGAATTTTTCTTGGTTAATATTTGCAGATTGTGTTTTATGGTTACCCCATTGGTAGTAACCACGATAACCATCTTGTAATTGAGCGGAGTCAATGAACCACTTGTTGGTTGTAGATGTATGGTTAAGGACTAAGTCCATAATAACACCCATACCATTTTCGTGAGCGGCAGCGATTAAATCCATATAGTCTTTCATTGCACTATCGGAAGTAACGAGACCGTCTGCACCAACGTGTTTAGATTTGGTTGAACCATAACGTGGGTCGACTTGAGTATAATCAGCGATATCATAACCATGATATGAATCTGATAATTGAACAGGTGTGAGCCATAAGACGTTAACACCTAACTCTTTTAAGTAACCGATTTTCTCAGTAATACCTAAGATATCACCGAAGCCATCGCCATCACTATCGGCGAAGGAGCTAACCATGATTTGATAACCAACACCAGCACCATTCTTCATGTATTTAACATTAGAATCACCTTGATAGAAGAGTTTAGCGGTTTTTTGTTTAGCGGCTGTTGTTTTGAAGTTAACATCCTTATATTTGTCGCTACCATAGGTAACGTTTGTACCATCATCGCCTTCAAATGGGTCGATATTTTCAATTGGAGGTAAAGCGGTTGGGTTTTGGACATTATCTTGTGTCACGAAAACGTGATAAGAGATAGAACCATTCTTATTTTCCATCTCGTATTCTTCGAGTTTAACGAATAAGTTACTACCATCATTAACCCAGAATCCTTTACCATGAATACGGGAATCACTATTAACGATTTGGCAACCGATCATAGTGTCGAGTTCTTCACTATTTCTCTTATAGAAGTTGGTTTCTTTGCCACCCATTGTTCTCTTGGCATCATTCCAACCACCATCGTATGTTTGAGTTAAGTCAACTTCGACAGTTGCGTAGCCAAATTCATCAATCTTGGCATCACCGGTAGCGGTTAAACGATCCGCTGAGGTCGTTCTACCATCCCAGTCAAAACGGTAACCTTCACCTGATTTTGGTAAATATGGCCAACACCATAAATCCCAATCGTTATAATCTGCTGCTGTTTGTTTATAACGATAGTAGTGAAGATAAAAATGGTTTGCTTGTGACGTTTCTGCAAGCTTCGCCATATATTCTTGGACTTCTTTATCAGTGTGACCTGATTGGGAGCCTTGTTCACTGGATGGAGTCACAGTGGATGGCTCAGAAGAGACTACTGGTTCAGAGCTTGGAGCTTGTGAGCTTGGAGCTACACTGCTAGTTTGCTCAGAAGATGCTTCTGAACTAGGAGCGCTACTACTTCCTGGTTGGCTAGAAGCCTCACCACTAGAAGCAGGTGATGTAGAGGAAGTTTGTGGTAAAGCTCCACCACATCCGACGAGCATTAAAGAAAGCGTCATAAACGAAATCAAAAGTTTTTTCTTCATAAGTAAATCCTTTCGTACGTCATGTACATTATACATATATTATACGCGCAAAAATTGCTGACAATAAAAGAGATTAAATTTTATTCTTGTTAATATAAGAAAAAAGGAAGTTTTAACTTCCTTAGTATCATATCTATATGTCACACATTGTATGACTTCTATCACAGATGAGTGATTAATTTTTATCCTCGATATTGATGAAATCGATAAGTTTTAAGTGATAATCTTTGACCATTTGATAAGCGTATTTATCATAGTCCGCCATAAAGTCGATTGGATCATGAACATCAGCCCCAATTATGACCTCGATATCGTAATCTTTAGCGATATTCCAGAAGTATGGATATGGGTAGAATCTATTATCAAGTGGGGTGAAATAATATACTTGTTTCTTCATACCTTCGAGATTGATTTCTAATGGGATATGATAAGTTTCAGCAGCCTTACATAATCTTCTAATCTCACCCTCAATAAATTCATCCCTATGGGTATAAGAATTTAAGAAAATATCAGGATGAGCAATATATTTAATTAATCCGGATTTCATTGCAGCGATGACACGGTTAACATATTCAGTTGCAACATCTTGATCATCTTTCTTTCTTCCAACATATAAAAATCCTTCTTTAGATAAGGCAAAATGTTGACCGCAGATTAAATAATCAACTTTAGTTAAAAGTTCTTCATAGTAGTAGCGATATTCTTCAAAATATTCGCACTCAAATCCAATATAAATTTTGATTTTATTTTTATATTTTTCTTTTAAAAAAGAAATAGAATGGACATAATCATCTATTTGTTCATAGTTCATTCTCACTCCTGGTTGAGGATGTCCACGGAATGGAATATGGTCACTAAAACCAAGTTCTTTAATTCCCGCTTCAATCGCATAAAGAACATATTCTTCATCTTCTCCAAGAGCGTGTCCGCATCTTTTTGTGTGTGTATGATAGTTACGTAACAACTGCATTTTATTTTAATTCTTCTTTAGCAAATTCTAAGGCACTTAAAATGACATCATCCATGTCGTAATATTTATATTCACCAAGTCTACCTTTAAAATAGACATTACCTTCTTTATCAGCGAGAGCTTTATATTTTTTATAGAGTTCGCTATTACGTTCGTCATTAACTGGATAATATCTTTCTTTTCCTTCCTCATATTCGGTTGGATATTCTTTAGAGATATATGTCTTCTTTTGGTTTTGGTAATCAAAATATTTATGCTCGATGATACGAGTATACGGCACTTCTCTTTCGGTATAATTGATGACGGCGTTACCTTGATAATCTTCTTGATCAAGTAACTCATTTTCGAATGTTACTGTACGATATTCAAGCTTACCAAGAGAGTAATTATAATATTCATCAATTGGTCCAGTATAAATCACTTTATCCGCAATTTGAGGGTATTTTTGCTTAAAATCCTCATATTTTGTATTTAATAAGACATCTGCGCCACTAATCATTTTTTCAATCATCTTGGTATATCCACCGATTGGGATACCTTGATATTTGTCATTGAAATAGTTGTTATCATAAGTGAAACGTAAAGGTAATCTTTTGATGATAAAGCTAGGAAGTTCTTTACAACTTCTACCCCACTGTTTCTCTGTATATCCTTTAATTAATTTATAGTAAATGTCTGTACCTACTAAAGAGATAGCTTGTTCTTCTAAATTAGTAATCTCCTTGATGTTAGCGTCTTTAATTTGTTTAGCAATAACCGCTTCTGCTTCTTCTTTAGTATTAACTCCCCATAATTCATGGAATGTATTCATGTTAAATGGGAGATGATATCTTTCGCCTTTATAAGTAGCGATAACATTATTGATGAAATTATTGAATGAAGCATATTGATTAACATATGCCCAAACATCCTCATAAGAAGTATGGAAGATATGCGCGCCATATACGTGCACGTGTATACCTTCTATTTCTTTAGTATAAATATTGCCACCAATATGATCTCTTTTATCAATAATCAAAACTGACTTCCCTTTTTTGATGGCTTGGGAAGCGAATGTCGCAGCGAATAACCCTGCGCCCACAATTAAATAATCGTAATGCTGTTTCATGACACTATTATACTAATAATAAAATAAAAAAACATCCGAAGATGCTTTAACTTAATAAGTCGATATCGATTAATTAAAGACGTTAATCAATATAGCGATAAAGAAGAAGATGATCGCCATGATAAGGGTGAGGACACTAACAACTTTTTCAACGCCTCTTTCCTTGGTCTTAACGAAAACGTTTAAACCACCACCAGTAATCGCACCAGATGCACCTTCAGATTTACCACCTTGAAGTAAGCATAAGACGATAATGATAATTGCTACCGCTAATAAGATCCAGTCATACCAAGCTAACATACAATTTTTCTTCTTTCGTGCTTATATAATCTACTACAAACTTTCTTTTCTTTGCAATAAAAATCTTAAAACATTATTTTAAGAATTTAATGAGGCTTTCATCTCAAAAACAATATCACGTAATTCTGCAGCGCGTTCAAAGTCAAATTCTTTCGCTGCTTGCTTCATTTGTTTTTCTAATTCTTTAATCTTATTAGCAATCTGATTACGTGTACCATGACGCGATAATTTAATCATTTCATCAATCTCATCATCACTATTATGGATAGGTGGGGTGATAGGTTTAATGACTGTCTGAGGGATGATACCATTCTCATCATTATAGGCCTGTTGAATTTTTCTACGACGATTAGTTTCATCTATTGTTTGTTTCATGCTTTCGGTAATCGTATCAGCGTACATAATAACTAAACCGTGTTCATTTCTAGCCGCTCTACCTGTAACTTGAATTAAGCTTCTTGTACTTCTTAGGAAGCCTTCTTTATCAGCATCTAAAATAGCAATCATACTAACTTCAGGAATGTCTAAACCTTCTCTAAGTAAGTTGATACCAATTAAAACATCATATTTACCTTTACGTAATTGATAAATAATTTCACTACGTTCAAGAGTCTTGGTTTCATGATGTAAATATACAACTTTTATACCTCTTTCTTTTAAATAACTCGTTAAATCTTCCGCCATTCGGATTGTAAGAGTGACAATCATGACTCTCTCATTCTTCTTAATTCTTTGATTAATTTCATGTAATAAATCATCAATTTGACCTAACGTTGGTCTAACAATAATTTGAGGATCGATTAAACCAGTTGGACGGATGATTTGTTCCACTACTTTAGAATCAGTCTTATTTAATTCATAATCTCCAGGAGTCGCACTGGTACAAATGGTTTGAGGCATAAGAGATTCAAATTCATCAAAATTAAGTGGTCTATTATCTAAAGCACTAGGTAATCTAAAACCATATTCCACAAGTGTTGTCTTTCTACTTCTATCGCCGTTATACATACCTCTCACTTGAGGGAATGTCGCATGAGATTCATCTACAAATAAAAGCATGTCATCAACAAAATAATCAATTAAGCAGAATGGTCTTTGGCCTGGTTGACGTTTATCAATGTGACGTGAATAATTTTCAATACCTGGACACATACCAAATTCTTCCATATTCTCTAAATCAAGATTGGTACGCATCTCAAGTCTTTCAGCTTCTAATAACTTACCTTCACTTTTAAAATATTCTAATCTTTCTTTAAGTTCAGCGCGGATAGTCACACAAGCTTCTTTAATTCTTTCTCTAGTAGAAGCGTGGTCATAAGCAGGGAAAATAGGATAGGTATGATATGAATGTCTAACTTCACCTGTTAATAAATCTATTTCATATATCTTTTCAATTTCATCACCAAATGTATCGACACGGATGACATTATTGCTCTCCATGTTAGCGGGAATAATTTCGATGATATCTCCTCTTACTCTAAAGCTACCTGGAGCTGCATCGAGGTTATTTCTTTTATATTGAGCGTCAACGAGTGATTTATAAAAAGCATTTCTATCAATAGTTTCCCCAACACGGATGTTAAAAACTAAATTACGATATTCATCTGGATCAGTTAAACCATAGATTGAAGCAACAGAAGCAACAACAATTGTATCTTTTCTTTCAAGCACAGAATTAATCGCTGATGTTCTAAGCATCTCAATCTCATCATTCATCACAGCACTTTTATCAATATAGGTATCACTCTTAGGGATATAAGCTTCTGGTTGATAGAAGTCAAAGTTAGAGACAAAATATTCAACACGGTTATGTGGGAATAGTTCTTTAAATTCACTATAAAGTTGACCCGCTAAAGTTTTGTTATGAACAAGAATAAGTGTTGGACGTTGCACTCTTTCAATAATATTAGCCATCGTAAAAGTTTTACCAGTACCAGTCGCACCGAGAAGGACTTGTAACTTCTTACCAGAGTTAATTCCTTCTACTAATTGTTTGATTGCTTCTGGCTGATCACCAGTTGGTTTAAAGTTAGAAACTATTTGAAATTTATGCTCATTTTCCATAAAAACACGTTATTTTATGAGTTTTTTCCTTTTCATATGTTTTCTAAAACCTTCACCATAAACGGCTTTAGTTTGTGTTGAAGTAACGAATGCTTTAGGGTCAGTAATAGCAATAAAATGCATCATCTTATCGACTTGTCTTTTCTCTAATACCACTCTAAGAATGATGCGGTCATGAAGATGATGGCCACCCTTAACAGGGATAATAGTCGCTCCTCTTTCAAGCACGTCTTGAGCGTAGCGGGACATCTTTTCCCATTCATCAGAAATGATATCTAATTGATAGCTAGAGACATTCGCATTATATAAGAATTCAATCATCATCGCAGTGACAAAAGCACTGATAATACCCACTAATGAATTAATCCATTGGTTAGGAACTAAAATCATACTTAGGATAATTATTGAGCCATCAATAATAAATGACCATA